>Ga0256406_1000323_pt1 | contig 89959 bp, 67 predicted proteins | sample RumenRJG_03DNA_FD_185986 | JGI IMG/M metagenome (GOLD analysis project Ga0256406, IMG submission 185986) | Bovine rumen microbial communities from Lethbridge, Alberta, Canada - RJG_03 | ecosystem: Host-associated > Mammals > Digestive system > Stomach > Rumen | place: Canada: Alberta | collected...
ACGGCGGTTCGTTCAAAACGATTCGGGAGTATGGCTGGCTCAATATCGAGCGGATCGGGTGCCGGCTGCTCGGGAAGGATCATCTCACCTCCATCGAGTGGCTGTATCTCAAGATGGCACTGACCGGCCAGTGCGACCGGATGGCGCAGTATGTAATGATCGATGAAGTGCAGGACTACACCGAGTCACAGCTTATGACGCTTGCCCGGTTCTATCCGACGGCAAAATTCATGCTGCTCGGGGATGAATTCCAGTCCATTCACGAGAGCAATATCACATTCGAGAGGATTCATACGCTTTTTGACGGCTATGGGCGGAAAGTCACCGAACTGCCGCTGAAGACAAGCTACCGGTCCTCGCCGGAGATCACGGAGATTTTCGCGGGACTCCTTCCGGAAGAGCAGAAGCTCATGGCAAAATCGGTGCAGCGTCCGGGTACGGAACCGGTAATCCAGGGCTTTTCGGACGAGAGCAGTTACACCGAAGCGCTGCGGGGGCAGATAAAAGATGCCGCAGAGCGCGCAAAGGACGGCGGACTTGCCGCAGTCGTGTGCATCAACCGCCGCAGTCTCCGGGCTGTGCAGGGTCTTCTCGGCGCGGATGCGCCGCAGCATCTGTCCGGGGAGAAGAGCCTGCCGAAGAGCGGTGTGTTTATGATCGAGCTTGCTGACGCGAAGGGACTCGAATTTGACACCGTCATCATCCCCGATGCAACGGCACAGAATTATCCGGTGAACCTGCTCGCCCGGCACAGACTATATACCGCTGTGTCGCGTGCTACTGAACGGCTCATCGTCCTGTCGGACGGTCCGATGACGAAACTGCTCCCCGCCGGAGCGGTTTCCCAATCAGCGGAGAAAATGGAGAGTTCCAATGGTGAAAAGAAGTAAGTTTGCAGGAGCTATGGCGATTGCACTGGCTGCAGCTGCGGTTCTTACAGGGTGCGGCAGCAGCCTTCCGGATACGGGACGATCCGTGGGAGAGACCTACACATTCGATACGCCGACGTCCGATGCGCTTTCGTACTGGATTCAGCAGGACTGGACCTTCAGCGGCCTTTATAACGCCAAAACTTCTGAGCTCACGACAGCCTCCGACCTGTCGGAGGAAAACATCCCGCTTTTCTCTGTGGGTTCGGACGGAACGTACGCGATGACGGTCAGTGGGGAGAACTATTCCGGCACATGGTGGTTTGCCGATGAGTTCAAAGACGATCAGGGCGTCATCGAGCAGCGATACGGACTGGTTTCAGACGGCCAGGCGCAGGGAATCGCATGGGCATTTGCGGACGCCGATTCTGCCGCAGAATACCTTGATATTTATATTTCTGAAGGCGATGAAAACTGGACAATCGAGTTTACCGGAACCGAAACAGGCACTTCCGATGGTGGAACCATAACTGCATCGAAGGAGGGCGCAGAACCGCAGATCCTTCACAGCTGGGAATTCATCGGAATGGGTGAGGATTCTACAAATCAATTCACTTACGAAACTGGTTCGGACGAGAATTCCTTCACTTTTGTTCCGACAAAAGACGGAAAATATACGATGAACATTCTCGGTCAGGAATACAGTGGCACATGGAAGGTTCCGGACGAAGATGAGCGCAGCACATACTCGGATGTCTGGCAGATTTTCCTGCTTTATGATTCGGACGGAAATTACGAGGGAAGCTGTCAGTTCCTTCCGTTCATGGTCAGCTCCGACGGGGTCGCAGACCGCATGATGCTGTATGTGCCCATTTCGGATGATGACGGCTATACATGCTATTTTAAAAACGCGGATTCCGATGAATCTGCAGAATGAGAATAAGATCACGCGGACAGAAAGTGAAAGAGTGAAGCAATAAACAGGAAAGAGGGTTCAATCATATGGAAATGAAGGAAAGAAAGAATATGGATCCCGCGTTTCAATGGGATCTCTCCACACTCTATAAAGATGACGCGGCGTGGGAGAAGGATTTTGCCGCGGTCGATGCGGATGTCGACAAAGTCGCCGCTTTTCAGGGAAAACTGAACACAGCTGCAGATATCCGTGCCTGCTATGATGCGAGTACGGCGCTTGAGCGGCGCTTCAACAATCTTCTGACCTATGCGATGCTGCGCGAGTCCGAGGATACCCGTGATCCTGCGGCCCAGGCGCTCATGGCGCGCGGCATGTCGAAATATGTCGCGGCAGGAAGCCGCGTCTCCTTCGCAGAGCCGGAGATTCTCTCGCTTCCGGCGCAGCAGCTGAAGAAGATCGCCGATGACCCCGTCATGGAGCCTTACCGTTTCGCCTTAGAGCAGCTGATCGATGAGAAACCGCACGTTCTTTCTGCAGAGGAAGAACAGATCATGGCAAATTTCGGCGAGGTCTTCGAGGCACCGAAGGAAATTGCGAACAGTCTTCAGGATGCGGATCTCAAGTTTGCACCTGTAAAAGACAGCGCGGGCGAGGAACATGAACTCACGCAGGCAAATTTCATTCTGCTCGAGCAGTCCTCTGACCGGAGACTGAGAGAGCATGCATTCCGGAGTTTTTACGATGGGTTCAAGTCTCACAATAACACGTTTGCCGCGTCGTATTCGGGAATCGTGAAGAGCTGGACCGCGCAGGCGCGCGTGCGCCATTACGGATCTTCCCTTGAGATGGGAATGGCTATGGAACACATCCCGGTGTCTGTCTATGATTCCCTTGTTGACGCCGTCCACCGTCATCTTCCCGACATGTACCGCTATGTCGCGCTGCGGAAGAAGATACTCGGCCTTGATGAGCTGCATTATTACGATGTTTATGTTCCTCTCACGCATGAAGGCACGACGTCCTGGACATACGAAGAGGCGCAGCAGATGGTACTGAAGGCCGTCTCGGTGCTCGGAAAAGAGTACACAGATACCGTGAAGTCCGCTTTTGCGGGCCGCTGGATCGACGTCTATCCGAATTCCGGCAAGCGCGGCGGCGCGTTCTCATCCGGCACCTACGATTCCAATCCGTTTATTCTCATGAGCTATACCGGTGACTACGAATCCGTTTCGACGATTGCACACGAAATGGGCCATTCGATGCACACCTGGTATTCGAAACACCATCAGCCGGTTCAGTACGCCGACTACACGCTCTTTGTCGCTGAGGTTGCCTCGACGGTGAACGAGAATCTGCTTGTTGACAGCCTCCTGAAAGAGACAAAAGATCCGGCGGAGCGGCTCTTCCTTCTCAATCAGTATCTCGAAGGGTTCAAGGGAACGGTCTACCGCCAGACGATGTTTGCCGAATTCGAGCGCGAAGCACATGCAATGGCAGAGCGCGGCGAGGCACTTACTCCGCAGGCACTCAATGACCTCTACCGCAAGCTGATTGTGCTTTACTTCGGGCCGGAACTCGCCGTCGATGACGAAGTGCAGTATGAATGGTCAAGGATTCCGCACTTCTACCGCCCGTTCTACGTTTACAAATATGCGACCAGTTATTCTGCAGCCGTGGCACTCTCCGAGGGCATCCTGAAGGCGGAAAGGGCGGCCGATGAAAAGGGAGAGCCGGCCGGAAACAGCAGCGCCGTGAAGAAATATCTCGAATTTCTTTCCATGGGCGGAAGTGCTTATCCGCTGGATGAACTGAAGCATGCGGGCGTCGACATGACGACGGCAGCTCCGATTGATGCAGCCCTCGATAAATTCGGCCGCATCCTCGATGAAGCAGAGAAATGTGTACAGGAACTGGAAAAATAATACAGGAATGAAAATCTGATTTAGATTTAGTTATGGCAGAAGAATCAATTCAGATACAGCTTTCATGCTCAGCATCGGGTGCACGATTCATGAATGAAGCAGAAGCCGTGCATCGCAGGCATATTTAAATGGAGGCCTGAAATGGATCATGTGGATCATCCGGCAAATCCGGATCTTGGAGGCGGCGAGCAGATGCTCGACCGCATGAACTTATCTCATCAATATCTGAGGGATTTTGCGCTGCCAAAGCTGAAATTCCGGGAAGGAATGAAGATTTTGGATCTTGGCTGCGGCGGTGGGGCAACCATTGCCGACATGCGGAGATATGCGCCGGACGCGGAAATTGACGGCATCGATTATTCGGAAATCAGTGTGGCAAAAGCACAGCGCTTCAATAAGGAGGCTGTCGAGAGCGGGAAAACCAGAATTGTAAGGGGAGATGTTGCAGCTCTCCCGATGGGGGATGAGTCCTACGATCTTGCAACGGCCGTCGAAACAGTTTATTTCTGGCCGGATATGGAAAAGGCGTTTGCCGAAGTAAAGAGAGTCCTGAGGAGCGGAGGAGTATTTGCAGTGATCGATGAAGGCTCTGATCCGGACCGCTGTGACTGGCCTGATCCGGACGGAAATCTTCATGTCTGGAGACCGGAAGAGCTTATGCACTTTATGAAGAAAGCCGGGTTTGCGGATGTAACGGTGGATCACGGCGAAGACCAGTTGATCCTGGTCCGCGGGGTAAAAATGTGAGCCGCGAAGAGGCGGGGCTGCAGGCGGAAGTATACAGATTCGGGGCCGCGCGGTATACTTTTATTGCGGTTTTCTAGGCCGTGTTTCCTGATTTTTCAATATCAGTTCTTTATTTTTACGCTGCAGTTTGGGCACAGCCGCCGGGCAGCCGGAACAGAAGTTCTGCCCGGGGAAATGGCGCGAAGCGCCGGAATGGACGTAAATCAATGAATTTTTCCAAAACTATGGTCGTGTGCGACTCGGGGTGTGATATTTCCGCAGAGCTCGCCGCAAAATACGATATCCGGATCATTTCGCTCGGCATCAATTACCGCGCGAAGACGTTCACGGATATCCAGCTTGAGAAAGATGACCCTCTGTATGTCTACAAGCACTTTAAGGAGGAAGTTCCGCACACCGCTTCACTCAACATGGCGGATGTTCTCGATGCGCTTGAGAAGGGATATGCGGACGGATACAGAAATGTCATCGGCATCACGATCTCCGGTGCAATGAGCAGCACTTTCAACGTCATGCGCAATGCGCTCGACGAGTATTCCGATGAGCATCCGGAGGCGCGCACTTTTGCATTTGACACAAAGAATATCTCCTTCGGAAGCGGAGTTTTTGCGGTCTATGCAGCGCTGAAACTCGCGCAGGGAGCTTCCTTTGACAATACCGTGGAGTCGCTTAAGAAGAAAATCTACGATTCACACCTCGCCTTCTATATGGACACGCTGGATTATCTGCGGAAGGGCGGGCGCATTACGCCGTCCGTGGCGCTGGTGGGAAAGCTGCTGGGCATTAAGCCGATCATCTCCTGCAACCATGAAGGAACGTATTATACGGTCGCAAAAATCCGCGGCATGGGGCGCGGTGTCGCGCATCTTGTTGAGTGCGTACTGCCGCAGGGACTCGATGACAGCAATCTGTGGGTTGCTATTCTGAACGGGTGCGGCGAAGAGCAGGCAGAAAGAGCCAAACAGCTCATCCTCGCGCGGTATCCGCATGTACAGATCATTGAGGAAAAGCAGATTGTCTCGACGATGGCGATCCACACGGGACCGGGACTTGTCGGAATCATAAGCTTTGACCTCGGCGGAGCATATCCGAAGAATCCGATCCGGGAGAGCATCGACCGTATGGTCGACCGAAATTATGCACTTGGCGAGAAGATCTCCGAGCAGAAGGAGCGTTTCGACCGGTTCCTCGACAATATGAAGAACCGCGAAGACTGACGGGAAAGCAAAGGCAGGGAGCAGTATGGCAATTACATTTGATGAACAGAGCCGTGAATTCATGCTCAGTACGGATCACACCTCGTATGTGATCAAGATCACGGATGACGGGTATGCTGCCCATCTATACTATGGAAAGAAGCTGCATCATTTTCTGCAGGATGCGGGACTTCGCGAGGGCGAGTTCCCTGCACCGGGAAAACTCCTGCGTGAGAAGGGCACGTATCTGTCCTCACTTCCTTTTGAGTATCCGACGGAGGGCGTCGGCGATTCGCGGCCGGGCGCGCTTTCCGTGCGAAATGAAAAAGGACAGTATGGATGTGAGCTTTTCTATAAGGAACATTCCATCGAACAGGGGAAACCGGGCATTCCGGGACTGCCTGCATCGTTTGCCGGCGGAGAGGATATTCAGACGCTGCGTCTTGTCCTCACGGACCCGGTTCTTGCGCTTACCGTGACGCTTTTCTATTCGGTTTTTCCGAAGGAAGATATCATCACAAGAAGTGCGGCAATTGCCAATGACAGCGCAAAAACGTATTCCATCGCACGGGCACTGAGCGCGTCCTTCGACATGGACGACAGGAATTTTGAGATGCTCACGCTCGATGGAGCATGGGCGCGCGAGCGGCATATCTGCAGGCGTCCGATCGGATACGGCGTCACGGCGGCAAGGTCAGTCCGCGGTGAATCAGGGCACCAGGAAAATCCGTTCTTTGCACTTCTCGAGTCTGGAACCGATCAGGAGAAGGGCGATGTGTACGGACTTCTTCTCATGTATTCCGGCAATCATCTGGAGATGGCAGAGAAGAGCCAGAACAATATGATTCGTGCTTCGCTCGGCATCAATCCGAATTTCTTCTCCTGGAAGCTTGGCAGCGGCGAGACCTTCTATACACCGGAGGCCGTTCTTACGTATTCGGATTCCGGACTCACTGCGATGACGCATTCGTATCACGATTTCATCCGGGGGCATGTCATCCGCAGTCCCTGGAAAGAAAAACTGCGCCCGATTCTCATCAACAACTGGGAAGCGACCTATTTCAATTTCGACGCCGATAAAATTGTGAGCATCGCAAAGGATGCGAAGGACTGCGGCATCGAGATGATGGTAATGGATGACGGCTGGTTCGGAAAAAGAGACAGCGACAACTGTGCTCTTGGAGACTGGTTTGTCAACGAAGAGAAAATCGGAAAGCTTTCGGACCTGGTAAACCGCGTGAAGGCTCTCGGCATGAAATTCGGCATCTGGTTTGAGCCGGAGATGATCTCCCCGGACTCGGATCTGTACCGGGCGCATCCCGACTGGGCGCTTCAGATCAGCGGCCGCACGCCGACACTTGCGAGAAATCAGCTGGTGCTCGACCTGTCAAGAAAGGAGATCCGTGATGAGATTTATTCGCGGATTGCAAATGTCCTGAAGAGTGCGCCGATCGACTACGTGAAATGGGACATGAACCGGAATCTTTCGGATATCGGAAGCGCGGCTGCAGATGCTGAAGGGCAGGGCGAGCTTTTCCACCGCTATGTGCTGGGTGTCTATGAAATGCAGGAAAGGCTCATCACAGATTTCCCGGATCTTCTTTTGGAGAACTGCTCCGGAGGCGGCGGACGTTTTGACGCGGGGATGCTGTACTACAGCCCGCAGATCTGGTGCTCCGATGACACCGATGCCATTGAGCGGCTTCGGATTCAGGAGGGAACCGGGCTTGTTTATCCGCTGTCGACTATGGGTGCGCATGTCTCCAAATGCCCGAACGAGCAGGTCGGAAGAAATACGCCGTTTGAAACAAGAGCAAATGTGGCGCTGGCGGGAACTTTCGGATATGAGCTCAATATCGCGAATCTCCCGGAGAAGGACCGCGCTCTCATTCCGGAGCAGGTCCGGCGGTATCATGAATTCCATATGCTGATTGCGGACGGAGATTATTACAGGCTCCATTCGTGGAACGACGAAGAGCCGTATGACTGCTGGATGAATACGGAGAAGGACGGCTCCTGTGCGCTGATCACGTATGTGCAGGTGCTCGGTAGACCCTCGACGTGCTCGAGAAAGGTATATCTGCGGGGGCTTGTGCCGGATGCAGAGTATGAGATTCAGGAGGTGAATCCGTCCCGCGTGGACATGGGATACGGCAGATTCACCGCACAGAAGAGAGGCTATGGCGATGAACTCATGAATGCCGGATTCCTGGTGCCGTCGCTCGGGGATTATGAGAGCCGGCTGTACAGCGTGAAGAGGGTCCGGGAAAATTCCTGAGGAGAAGTTTCGGTTGATGGTGTCCTGAAGGGACTTATCAATAGAGCCAACAGAAGATGGCAGAGGAGCCGTGTGCTGCGAGTACATTGCAGCGGGCATCCGCAGCAGAGGAGGACTTAAGTATCATGGAAGAATTTAAACCGGTAAAAGAAGGCAAAGTCCGTGAGATTTACGACATCGGAAATGCTCTCGTCATGGTCGCGACGGACCGCATCAGTGCTTTTGACGTGATCCTGAAGAACAAGGTGACATCCAAGGGAAAGGTTCTCACACAGATGTCCAGGTTCTGGTTTGATTACACAAAGGACGTGATCCCGAACCATTGTGTCAGCACGGACGTAGAAGATATGCCGGAATTCTTCCGCACAGATGAGTTCCGCGGCCGCAGCATGCTGGTAAAGAAACTGCAGATGATCCCGATCGAGTGCATCGTTCGCGGCTACATCACCGGCAGCGGCTGGAAGAGCTATCAGGAGAACGGGACCGTCTGCGGCATCCGTCTTCCGGAGGGACTTAAGGAATGCGCGAAGCTTCCGGAGCCGATTTATACGCCGAGCACGAAGGCAGAAATCGGTGACCACGATGAGAACATCGATTTTGAGACCAGCATCGGTGTGCTCGAGAAGAAGTTCCCGGGCCGCGGCAGAGAGCTTGCTTCCGCGATCCGCGACGCGACAATTGCCCTTTATAAAAAATGCGCGGACTATGCGCTGACCCGCGGCATCATCATTGCGGATACAAAGTTTGAATTCGGCCTCGACGAGAACGGCAGGGTTGTCCTTGGCGATGAGATGCTCACCCCGGACAGCAGCCGCTTCTGGCCGGCAGAGGGATACAGTGCGGGCCACAGCCAGCCGTCCTTCGACAAGCAGTTTGTCCGTGATTATCTCAAGGCACACCCGGACTGCGATTATGATCTTCCGCAGGAAGTCATCAATAAAACGATTGCAAAGTACAAGGAAGCGTATCGTCTTCTCACCGGAAAAGAACTGGAAGAGTGAGATACAGCAGAGAGGATCCTGTTATGGCAAATCTTGAGGAAATTCTGAGGAATAATTCGTATCCCGGACGCGGAATCGTGATTGGCCGCTCTGCGGATGGAAGGAAGGCAGTTGCTGCGTACTTCATCATGGGACGCAGCGAGAACAGCCGCAACCGCATCTTTGTGGAGGAAGGCGACGGCATCCGGACAGAGGCTTTCGATCCCGCAAAAATGCGTGATCCCAGTCTTATTATCTATTCTCCGGTCCGTGTTTACGGCAACAAGACGATCGTGACGAACGGCGATCAGACCGATACCATCTATGACGGCCTGGACAGTCAGGCGACATTCGAGCAGTCCTTACGGAGCCGCGAATTCGAGCCGGACGCGCCGAATTACACGCCCCGAATATCGGGTGTCATGCACATCGCCGACGGAGAGTACAATTTCGCGCTTTCGATCATCAAGTCAAACGAAGGGGACCCGTCAAGCTGTGAGCATTTCACATTTGCGTACAATAATCCGGCTGCCGGTGAAGGACGCTTCATCCATACTTACAAGGGTGACGGCAGTCCACTCCCGAGTTTTGAAGGGGAACCGGTCCGGGTCGTCTTCGATGAAGATTTAACATCCGAGATCGATCATTTCGCAAACCGGATCTGGGCTGCACTGAATGAGGAGAACAAGGTCAGTCTCTTCGTCCGTTTCATCAACATTTCGGATGGAACCTTTGAATCGCGGATCATCAATAAAAATATCTGACATAAGCGCTGTGCACGGATCATCAAAAATATACGCGGAGAGAATGCAAATGAATGAATTAACCCTGAAATACGGATGCAACCCGAACCAGAAACCTTCAAGAGTATATATGGAGGACGGAAGTGATCTTCCGTTTGAGGTGCTGAACGGGCGGCCGGGATATATCAATCTCATGGATGCATTCAATGGCTGGCAGCTCGTTTCCCAGCTTGCGAAGGCAGCGGGAAAACCTGCGGCGGCAAGTTTCAAACATGTTTCGCCGGCCGGTGCGGCAATCGGAAATCCGCTCTCGGAAGTGGAGCGCAGGATTTACTGGGTCGACGACTGCGGAGAGCTCACTCCGCTTGCAAGCGCCTATGCAAGGGCGCGCGGTGCTGACCGCATGAGCTCTTACGGCGACTTTATCTCGCTCTCGGACGTGTGCGATGAGTGCACGGCGCGGCTGATCAGGCGCGAGGTTTCGGACGGTGTCATCGCTCCCGGTTACGAGCCGGAGGCACTGGCAATTCTGAAGGAAAAGAAGAAGGGAAATTACTGCGTTCTGAAGATTGACCCGGATTATGTGCCGGCCCCCATTGAGCGGAGACAGATTTTCGGCGTGACATTCGAACAGGGCAGAAATGAACTGAAGATTGATGATGCGCTGTTTGCAAATATTGTGACGAAGAACAGGGAACTTCCGGCATCTGCAAAGGAAGATCTTGCGATTTCGCTCATCACGCTCAAGTATACGCAGTCGAATTCGGTCTGCTATGTGAAGGGCGGCCAGGCCATCGGCATCGGCGCCGGCCAGCAGTCAAGAATCCACTGCACGAGGCTTGCCGGTTCCAAAGCGGACAACTGGTATCTGCGCCAGAATCCGAAGGTGCTGGATCTTCCGTTTAAGGAAGGAATCCGCCGCGCGGACCGCGACAATGCAATCGACCTCTACATCGGCGAAGATTATATGGACGTCCTTGCAGATGGAAAATGGCAGAACATTTTTACGGTAAAGCCGGATGTTTTCACGCGCGAGGAGAAGAGAGCCTGGCTTGATAAAAATACGGGTGTCTCGCTCGGATCGGATGCATTCTTCCCGTTTGGCGACAACATCGAACGCGCCGCAAGAAGCGGTGTGAAATACGTGGCTGAACCCGGCGGATCGATACGCGATGACAATGTCATCGAAGCGGCGGATGCGCACGGCATGGTGATGTGCTTCACCGGAATCCGTCTGTTCCATCATTGAGTGTGTTTCTTCCATCTTTGTAATAATCATGTTATGCTGATTTTCGCACAGCGGGCCCCGGGAGAGGGGACTGCTGTGCGGACTTGTAATGATGGCTGTATTCATTCCGCTCAGCGGAACGCGTTTTTATGGAAGTTATAGTCGGGTTTCTTCACTCAAAATTGTTTTCCATTATCGTGACGATTGCCATTACGGTGCTGATCGTCTATGTCGAGCGCAGAATTTTCCGGCGGATCAAACAGATCCGGAACAGTGTGTATGTAGGATTTCTGCAGAGCATGCTCGAGGCGATCATCGTCATCATGGGCATTGTCTCACTCACGAGACTGTCCACGCAGGCGGATACCTTTGTGAACACCATGGTGCTCTCGAGCTCCGTCATCGTCGTTGTCCTCGGCTTCATCTTCCAGGAAGGAACCAAGAATATTATTCATGGTTTCTTTATATCGATCTACAGGCCGTTTGAGGTGGGCGACCGGATCAAGGTGACGGCAGACGGGAGGGTGATCGACGGCTACGTCGAATCGCTGACGCTGCGCCACACGATCGTGCGCAATGTCATTACAAATGTGACGGAGATCATTCCGAACTCCGTGCTCGACGGGCTTTCCATCCAGAATTTCTCACGGCTCGGCCATGAGGCGAATATCCCGAACGTGGGCACGGATGAGAATGGAAATCTTCTCAGCACCGACAAGCTCATCGTCGAGGTCACTTATGAATCCGATATCGACAGGGCAAAGGAGATCATGCGGAACGTTGTCACATCGCATCCGCAGTTTGTCGATTACCGCAAGGATAAATCGAAGCCGTTTCCTGTCTACATGGAGGATCTGGGACTCAATGGAATCGATCTCTCGATCCTTGTCGCCGGGGAGGACCGTGCGGCAGTCTATGTCGAGATGTGCGAGGACAGAGAGAATATTTACCGCGAGTTCAATAAGGCCGGTGTTGAATTCGCCTATGCTCATATGCAGATTCTCGGGGATCTGAATATTACAAAGCATAAAGAAGCATAGACCGGCATTTCCGGGATCGGATACTTTAAAGCGCCAGGATGCTCAGAACGGCGGTCCCGAATATTATATAGAATCTAAATTCAGAGGTAGTTATGAGAATCGGCACAGGTTATGATGTACATCGTCTCGTCGAAGGCAGAAAGCTTATCCTCGGAGGCGTTGAGATTCCCTATGAAAAGGGGCTTCTCGGGCATTCCGATGCAGATGTGCTCCTGCATGCAATCATGGACGCGCTCCTGGGGGCAGCGGCGCTCGGCGATATCGGGAAGCTTTTCCCGGACAATGATCCGCACTATGAAGGCGCGGATTCGATGAAGCTGCTGCGGAAGGTAGCGCGGCTCCTGATGGAGAACGGGTTCCTCATCGAGAATGTCGATGCGACGATCATTGCGCAGGCGCCGAAGATGCGCCCGTACATCGATACGATGCGTAAAAACATCGCCGGCGAGCTCGGGTTGGATGTCTCTTTGGTCTCAGTCAAGGCTACGACGGAAGAGCATCTGGGCTTTACCGGCGCAGGAGAGGGAATATCGGCGCAGGCTGTCTGCCTTCTTTCGACGCCGATGGATTCACCGTCCTTTGACGTCGCCGGTGCGGCAGTGCGTCCGTGTGCTTCGTGCCCGGGCTGTATCCGGCCGGTGAAAAGCACGGAAAAACAGGATCCTGCGACATGAGTTTTGACGATGGAGGTAATGCTCGATGATACAGATTTACAATACGATGTCGAAACAGATCGAGGAGTTTAAGCCGGTGCACCCCGGCGAGGTGCGCATGTATGTGTGCGGCCCCACGGTCTACAACCTCATCCATATCGGAAACGCCAGACCGATGATTTTCTTCGACTGTGTGCGCCGGTATTTTGAATACCAGGGCTACAAGGTTCTTTATATTTCGAATTTCACGGATGTCGACGACAAGATCATCAAGGAAGCCGCGAAGGAAGGCACAGACTGCTCAGTCATTTCCGAGCGGTATATCGCGGAGTGCAAGAAGGATATGCGTACGCTGAACATCCGTCCGGCGACGATTCACCCGCAGGCGACGAAGGAGATTCAGGGCATGATCGACATGATCAAGGCCCTGATCGACAAAGGATATGCCTATGTCGCAAAGGACGGCACGGTCTATTACCGCACACGTCAGTTCCGCGAGTACGGCAAGCTTTCGCACAAGAATCTCGACGATCTCCGGAGCGGCGCGAGATCCCTTCTTGTCACCGGTGAGGATCAGAAGGAGGACCCGCTCGATTTCGTTCTCTGGAAGCCGAAGAAAGAGGGCGAGCCGTTCTGGGAGTCTCCGTGGTGCGAGGGGCGCCCGGGCTGGCACATTGAATGCTCGGTTATGAGCCGCAAATATGCGGGGTCCACGCTCGATATCCATGGCGGCGGCGAGGATCTCATTTTCCCGCATCATGAGAACGAGATTGCGCAGTCAGAGGCGGCAAACGGCGAGACGTTTGCAAATTACTGGATGCACAATGCATTCCTCAACATCGACAATCACAAGATGAGCAAATCGCTCGGCAACTTCTTCACGGTGCGTGACATTGTCGCGCAGTATGACCCGCAGGTTGTCCGGTATTTCATGCTCAACGTGCAGTACAGAAGTCCGCTCAATTTCAGCAGGGAGCTCATGGAATCCGGCAGAGCGGCGTATGAGCGAATCTGCAACTGTGCCTCGAACCTTGATTATCTGCTCACGAAAAAGAGCGCGAAGGTAGAAAAGCTCACCGCGGGAGAAAGCATTCCGTCCCCGCAGGCCGGACAGGTATCCGCAGCTCCGGCGGTTCTTCCTTCAGGGACGGAAGTTCCTGTTGCAGTGACTGCAAAGGAGGCGCAGAAACTCATGACGCCGGGCAGCATCGTATCGGCATCGGATGGTCTTTCCGATGAGGAGAGCAGACTTCTGACCGAAGCAGACGCATATCGGAAGAAGTTTGAGAGCGTCATGGACGATGACTTTAATACGGCCGACGGCATTGCGACGATTTTTGATCTCGTGAAATGGATCAACAGCAATGCAGATGAGAATTCGTCCGCAGCATTCCTCGCTGTTCTGCGCGCAGAGCTGCACACCCTTGCCGGCATTCTCGGTCTGAAGGCAGCGCTTGACCGTCCGGGAGAGGAAGAGGATGCAGATCTTGCCTCCTATGTCGAGGACAAGATTGCAGAGAGACAGGCAGCCAGAAAGGCCAGGGATTTCGGAAAAGCGGATGCAATCCGCGACGAGCTCAAGGCAAAGGGAATCATTCTGGAAGATACGCGTGACGGAGTGAAATGGAAGAAAGCCTGAACAGAAAGAGGAAAGTGCTGTCCGTGAGGCAGGAAAAGCTGCACGGGGAGCCGGAAGATGCACCGGAGAAGAAAGGTCCGGGCGAAGAACAGGATCCGGACAGTTTCCGCCGCAAGGTGATGGCAGCCTTCGGTGTCCGGGATACCGATATCCGAAGCTACAGTCCGCTTGCGCTCGCGTTCCTCGGCGATGGGATCTATTCCGCCGTGATCCGGACACTGGTCGTGGAGAAGGGAAACCGGCAGGCGGCGAAGCTTCACAGGGAAGCATCTGTCTTGGTCTGCGCAGAGGCACAGGCAAAGGTCGGGGATGCCATATTCTCCGATCTGACGGAAGAAGAGGCAGCGGCCTACCGCAGAGGCCTCAATTCGCACCCGTCCCACCCTTCAAGAAGCGCGGATATTCACGATTACATGAAGGCAACCGCCCTTGAGACTCTCGTTGCATGGCTATATCTTACGGATCAGGAAGAACGCATGCTGGGACTCATCAACGATGGGCTTACGAAGACAAAACTGATTTAGAAATCAGGAAAATTATTTCCGCCTGAAGCGGATGGAGGAAATTGTGGCATACAATGTGAACAGAGAGGGAGGCTACCGCAGCAGCCGCGACAAGAGTTCGCGCCCGGAGCGCTCCTATAATGGCAGGAAAAGATCAGATAAGAAGGAAAGCCGCGGCGCGGGTACATTCGGCAGGCGCAAAAACGATTCGGGCAATGGCCGCAGAGGAGAAGCGGGCAAAGGCTCGCGTTTTGACCGCGAGGCAAGAGAAAGGCTTACGAAGATCAGCAGGAACGCTTCCGGTATAACAGCTCCGGAGGCTTCCGGGCAGGATCCGGACAGCTTCCGCATCGAAGGCCGCAACGAGGTCGTCGAGGCGTTCCGCTCGGGCAGAACGATCGACCGGCTGTATATTCTGGATGGTCTCAATGACGGTGCGATCCAGACGGTGAAGCATGAAGCGGCAAAGCACAATACGCCGATTCGCTATGTGACGAAGGAACGGCTCTATCAGATGTCCGAGACCGGCCATCATCAGGGCGTCATTGCCAATGCGGCCGCCTACAGCTATGCGGACATCGAGGATCTGTTCAGGAAGGCAGAAGAGAAGAAGGAGGACCCCTTCTTCATCCTGCTCGATGATATCGAGGATCCGCACAATCTCGGGGCGATCATCCGCACCGCCAATACGGTCGGCGCACACGGTGTCATCATTCCGAAGGATCGGGCGGTCGGACTCACGGCCACGGTTGTGAAGGCATCAGCCGGCGCGCTCAACTATACACCGGTCTGCAAGGTCACGAATCTTTCGCAGACCATTGATGAACTGAAGAAGAGAGGCCTGTGGTTTGTCTGCGCCGACATGGACGGAACAGAGATGTACAGCCTCAACCTGAAGGGCCCGATCTGCATTGTCATCGGTGCCGAGGGCAAGGGTGTCTCAAGACTGGTGAAGGAGAAATGTGACATGACTGCCGCCATTCCGATGAGGGGAGAGATCAATTCCCTGAATGCTTCGGTGGCAGCGGGGGTTCTGGCGTACGAAGTTCTGCGCCAGAGAAATGTATAATCCGATCATCGGATCGAAACTGAAGCGGCGTTTCCGGCTGACGGGACGCCGCTTGTTGTATCCCTTGTTGTATCCATTGCAGTTTTTCCGGCGCGGCGGCCGTATGGTTCCGCTGCAGTTTTCTTGCCTGAAGAGGTTTTCCGGAGTGGGAACCCTGCGGCTTTCTCTGCCAAAGTTGTCTTCTGATGCGGCCGTCCAGGTTTCCTGTGGTGTCCTGTTACGATAGTATCCTCTGTCTATGAATAAAAGTGATTCTCAACTGAATAACCGTGATTTTCAGCTGATGTCTGATGAGGAGCTGGTTCTTTTCCTGCGAGAAAGAGGACATCCGGAGAGCTCCGATGCGGCTGTTGAATATCTGTGTGGGAAGTACAAGAGTCTGGTCCGGAATCTGGCAAAACCCTATTATCTCCCGGACGGGAACACCGACGATCTCATTCAGGAAGGAATGATCGGCCTCTTCAAGGCGATCCGCGATTACGATCCGGGGAAGAAGGCCGCGTTCCATACGTTTGCCACCCTCTGTATCCGGCGGCAGCTGGACACCGCCGTCAAAACTTCTGGCAGGGAGAAAAATCAGGCTCTTAACAATGCAATCTCCATTTACACCCGCATTGCCGGCGCAGGAGAGGATGGATCCGGGGGCAAGCTTGCCGACATCATCGGTGCGGAAGGATCTCTCGTTGAGACGAGTTTTGACGGGATGGCGGGAGACAGCCGAAGCCCGGAGGACAGAATTATTGAAGAGGAAAATGTCCGCTCTCTGGTACAGGAGATCACTGAGATCCTGAGCCCGCTCGAGAGCGAGGTGCTGAATCTCTACCTTGACGGAAACGACTACACAGCCATCGCGAAGATTCTCGGCCGGGATGAGAAGTCGACCGATAATGCGCTGCAGCGTGGACGCATGAAAGTCCGGAAGATCCTGAAAGAAAGAAACCAGAGAAGGGTATGAGCGGTGCGGCTGGTCTGAAGCCGTGTGCGCAGGGCCCAGGCAGGATATGGATTTTGTCCACCGTGGTTGGCAGAGGCACAATCAGCGGTCAATCAGCAGTCAATGCCAAAATACCTATTGCAATTTCAAAATGGTTCATGCTAGAATAAAAAAGCTGTTCTACAGACATATTTCACAGCGGGTCACCGCTGTTCGGTAAAGAGGTGAGACAGATGAAGGAAGGAATCCATCCGAAGTACTATCAGGCAACGGTTACCTGCAACTGCGGCAACACGTTTGTCACCGGTTCCACGAAGCCGGAAATCCACGTTGAAGTCTGCTCTAAGTGCCATTCGTTCTATACTGGCCAGCAGAAAGCAGCTTCTGCAAAGGGCCGTATCGATAAATTCAATAAGAAATACGGTGTCAAGACGGAGAACTGATCCGTTTACAGCAAGGAACGTAAGACCGGGATGGGAAACTGTCCCGGTCTTCTTTCGTATTAAGATATACTTATACTATCCGGAGAATTCATGGCGAAGAAAAAACAGCATTACTCAGGCATCGGAGGACAGGCAGTCCTCGAAGGTGTCATGATGAGAAACAAGAAAATGTATGCCGTGGCTGTCCGCCGCCCTGACAAGAAGATCGAGGTCGAGGTGGATGAATATCACGGTGTCCTCGAGAAGACAATCCTCCCGCGCATTCCGTTTATACGCGGTATTTTTGTATTTCTCGATTCTCTGATCCTCGGTACACGTTCCCTGAACTACTCCTCCACATTCTACGAGGATGAGGACTCGGAACCGTCAAAACTGGACCGGGCCCTGGATCGCGTCTCACGGGGGAACGGTGAGAAAGTGATGCAGACGGTTTCGATGATCATCGGATTTCTCATTGCGATCGTACTGTTCGTCCTCGTACCGTATTTTGCGGCGGAATGGATGGCAACGTACGTGCGGAACGACTCCGTCCTCGCTTTGTTTGAAGGGCTTATACGGCTGATGGTCTTTCTTGCGTATCTCATCGGCATCTCGATGATGAAGGATATCCGGCGCCTCTACCAGTATCATGGCGCCGAACACAAATGCATCAACTGCATTGAGTCCGGGAAGCCGCTCACAGTGAAGAACGTCCGCGAGAGCCGGCGTTTCCACAGACGCTGCGGCACGAGCTTCCTCTTCATCGTCGTGATTGTGAGCATCCTTCTTTTCTTCTTCATCCGTGTCGACAGCCGGGTGCTGCGGCTTGCACTTCGGATCATACTGGTCCCGGTCATCGCCGGTATTTCCTATGAAATTATCTATTTTGCCGGTCATTCCGGGAGCATCGCCGCAAAGATCCTCTCCGCACCGGGCCTCGGGCTGCAGCGGATCACGACGAAGGAACCGGATGACGGGATGATCGAGGTCGGCATCGCATCGGTGGAGGCTGTGTATAACTGGCGGAGATACCTTCGCGAGGAATTCGGCTGGACGGACGAAGAGATCGACGAGGAATTACATAAGGAATAATCGGCTTCCTCTAAATATCTTCGGTTCTCCGCAGAAGAATGCGTAAACCATACCGGGCAGGAAACTTGTTATCATAACCTATGAACTATAAAGAAATATACAATGCAGGACTTGAAAAATTAAATGCGGCGATTCCGGAAAATCCGGACCGGAAGCTGGATGCAAGACTCCTGCTCGAGGCGGCCTGCGGGACGACAATCGAGACGCTGCTGGCCGACGGAGACCGTCCGGTGACGGAAGAAGAGAGGAAGAAGTATCTCGGTTTCCTTGCAAGGAGAGCCGCGCACGAGCCGGTAGCTTACATCCTCGGGGAGCAGGATTTCATGGGACTTCCGTTTGCAGTCACGCCGGATGTCCTGATTCCGAACCAGGATACGGAAAACCTCGTGGAAGAGGCGATGAAGGTGGTCTGCGACGGCTGGCGCATTCTCGACCTCTGCACGGGCAGCGGATGTATCCTCTTAAGCCTCCTGCAGTACTCGAACGATACGACCGGAGTCGGAACCGACCTTTCTTCAAAGGCCCTTGCAGTAGCATCCGGAAATGCGCAAAAACTCGGCCTCTCCGGCCGCGTGCAGTGGCTCCGGGGAGACCTCTACGGAGCACTCGAGAACCCGGATGACGGAACGGCCAGGCCTGCAGACGGCAGAGCATCTGAAAATCAGGATGGAATGACGGGGCAGGCCGGCAGCCAGGGATCCGGGAATCCGGGCAGACTGGAAGAGCGAACAACGGACGGGAAGTTTGAGATGATCATCTCCAATCCGCCGTATATTCCAACGGACGTTATCCCGACGCTGATGCCGGAGGTGAGCCGTGAAGAGCCAATGATAGCCCTTGACGGCGGAAAAGACGGGCTTGATTTCTATCGACGGATCATCGACGGCGCGGACAAATACCTGGTCCATGGCGGAGTACTTCTGTTCGAGACGGGTTTTGACGAGGCCGGAGAGGTCGCAGAGCGGATGAAGAGAGCAGGCTTTCTGGAGGTCAGCATCTATAAGGATTATGGCGGGCAGGACCGCGTCGTGCGGGGAGAGAGAAGATAGAAAAGGAAATAGCGAAACGAAGAGCAGAGATGTGTTTTAACGGAGCAATGCGATATGCAGGACTCGATGAAAGAGAAACTGAAAGCGCTCGTAATGCGGAATGAGGACATCACGCGCGAACTGATGGCGCCGGGGGCGGCGGATGATTTAAAGCATTACCGTGCCCTGATGAAGGAGCAGAACGAGCTTGCGCCGGTCGTGGAGACCTATACGGAATACGAGAAGCAGGAGAAGAATATGGACGATGCGCTGTCGATGATGGATGGCGAGTCGGATCCGGAGATGAAGGAGCTTCTCCGCGATGAGCTTGCGGACTCGAAGAAGGCCGTGGGAGAGCTTGAGGAGAAGCTGCGGATTCTGCTGCTGCCGAAGGACCCGAACGATGACAAGAACGTCATTTTCGAGATTCGGGCGGGCGCCGGCGGGGAAGAGGCGGCGCTTTTCGCGGCGGACATCTACCGGATGTACGTGCATTATGCGGAGCGGCGCGGATGGAAGGTCGAGACGGAGAACGTGGAAGAGACCGGAATCGGCGGCATGAAATTCGTGACGTTCACGGTCAACGGGCAGGGAGCCTATTCCAGACTCAAATACGAATCCGGTGTGCACCGTGTGCAGCGCGTCCCCGAGACGGAGTCCGGCGGGCGCATTCACACCTCTACCTGTACCGTTGCGGTTATGCCGGAGATCGATGACGACATTGAAATCAATATTCCGGCGGAGGACGTCCGCATGGATATCACGCGCGCATCCGGCAACGGCGGACAGGGTGTCAACACAACTGACTCGGCGGTACGCCTCACGCATATTCCGACGGGAATCGTGATTTACTCGCAGACAGAGCGCTCACAGCTGCAGAACAAGGCGAAGGCCTGGGCGCTGCTCCGCTCGAAGCTGTATGATCTCGAGCAGCAGAAGAGGCATGATGCGGAGGCGGACCTGCGGCGCAGTCAGGTCGGAACCGGCGACCGCTCCGAGAAGATAAGGACGTATAACTATCCGCAGAGCCGCGTGACGGATCACCGGATCAAGTTAACTGTCTACTGTCTTGATGATGTGATGAACGGAGACCTGGATGTCCTCATCGACCCGCTGATTGCGGCCGATCAGGCGGCAAAGCTGCTGAAGATGGGAGAGACGCGGTAGAGCTCCGTCAGGAATGCATTCCGGTTCCTGCGGAACGCAGCAAAGGTCCCTGCACTGCCGGGACAAAGCAGAATCTGTACGGGAGAAACAAAGCAGAACCTGTACGGGTGAGAGTTTTCGCACCTGGCGTCTGATTCATCTTACATATATATTACATTTCCTTCCCGGCGGCTTTGATACAATGATCAGGGCCGCTGTATAATCATTTCAGAAATTTTCTGGAACTGGAAGAAAGGGGCCTTGTTTTCATGAGCGAACTCGATCAGTATCGCGCGGAAATCGATGAGATTGACAAGAAGATTGTAGAGCTTTACGAGCGCCGCATGGCGGTCACGGAGAAAGTCGCATCCTACAAGATCCGCGAGGGAAAGCGTGTTCTCGACCCGGAGCGGGAGAAGGCAAAAATCGCGTCGGTTGAGGCGCTGACGCACAATGACTTCAACCGTCACGGCGTGCAGGAGCTTTTTGAACAGATTATGGCGATGAGCCGCAAGAAGCAGTACCAGCTTGTCGCAGAGAGCGGAAGCACCAACCGCCTGCCTTTCATTCCGGTCGATTCGCTTACCGGGAACGGTTCGTTCCGCGTGGTTTATCAGGGAGCGCCGGGATCCTACAGTGAAGCGGCGATGAAACAGTTCTTCGGTCCGGACGTGAAGAACGTCAACGTACAGACCTTCCGCGATGCAATGAGTGCTGTCGATGAGGGAAGCGCGGATTTTGCCGTTCTCCCGATTGAAAATTCGACGGCTGGCACGGTCGCACAGACGTATGATCTTCTCACGGAGTACGAGAACTACATCGTCGGTGAACAGATCATCCCGATCCGCCACTGCCTGATGTCAGTGGAGGGAGCAACGGAGGAGACGATCCGCACCGTTTATTCCCATGCGCAGTCGCTCATGCAGAGCGAACATTTCCTGTCCGGCCATCCGGAATGGCAGCAGGTAAGCATGCAGAACAATGCCTTTGCGGCGCAGAAGGTCGCCCGCGATAAAGATATCACCGAGGCGGCCATTGCATCAAAGTATGCGGCTGAGGCATACGGTCTGAAGATTATCCGGGAAGGAGTCAATCAGTCCGAGTCGAATTCGACACGCTTCATCATTTGTACCAACCAGAAGATTTTCCTCCGCGGCGCGAAGAAAATTTCACTGTCCTTCGAGGTGAAGCATGAGTCCGGCTCGCTCTATCATGCCCTGAGTCACTTCATTTACAATGACCTCAATATGAATCGTCTCGAATCAAGACCGATCGAGGGAAGAAACTGGGAGTACCGCTTCTTCGTCGATTTCGACGGAAACCTTGAAGAGCCGGGCGTGAAGAATGCCCTCCGCGGCCTTCGGGATGAGACGATGAACATGCAGATTCTCGGCAATTATTGAGATGGGAGGAAACACATGGCTGCACAGTTATTCGGGGCCATCGACGTCGGAAGCTATGAAATAGGACTTACGGTCAGCGAATTCTCAAAGAAAAACGGAATCCGCGTCATCGACCGGGTAAGCCACCGCATCAATCTCGGAACAGATACCTTCCGCACCGGCAAAATCAGTCCGGAGCATGTGGAAGAACTTAAGCAGCTGCTCCTCGAGTACCGGCACATCTGTGAGGGGTACGGCGTCAAAACTTACCGCGCCTGCGGCACGAGTGCCATCCGCGAGATGGTGAACTCCACCGTGGTGCTGGATGCCATCGAGCAGCAGACCGGTGTCCATATCGAATGCCTCTCCAACTCGGAGCAGCGTTTTCTCGACTACAAGTCGGTCGCGGCCAGGGGCGAGGGCTTCGTGCGGTTTATAGAAAAGCCCACGGCGATTCTTGATATCGGCGGCTCTTCAATTCAGATATCGCTTTTCAACAAGGACCGGCTTGTCACGACCCAGAACCTGAAGCTCGGCGTCCTGCGCCTCAACGATGCGCTGAAGATGATCGATGCCGGCGAGAGACGGCGCGATTATGTCGTCAAAGAGCTGATCGATTCGCAGCTCACCGTATTCCAGAATCTGTATCTGAAGGGGCATACGATTGAAAATATCATCCTGGTGGATGATTACATCTCTCCGATTCTGCAGCACACCGAAATCACCGGCCGTGATCCCGGCTACATCGACGCGGAAACCTTCCGGAACTTCATGGATACGGTCCACAGAACCAATGCGCAGGACCTTGCGAAGAAACTGCAGATTGCGGACGACAATATCCCGCTTGTCTATATTTCCGGTATGCTCCTCGGGTGCATCATTGAAGCCTGCGGTGCAAACATGGTCTGGGCACCGGGCGTCACGCTCTGCGACGGCATGAATTATGATTTCGCGAGCGCGAATGGTTTTCACGCTGCTGATCATGATTTTGACGAGGATATCATCGCCTGCGCATCCTCTACGGCGCAGCGCTATATGGGGCTTCCGGAGAGAGGACAGCAGATCGAGGACATATGCGTCAAAATCTTCGATGCCATGAAGAAGTATCACGGCCTCGGGGCGAGGGAACGTCTGCTCCTGCGGATCGCGTCGATCCTGTACGACTGCGGCAAGTATATTTCAATGACGGATGTCGGCAAATGTTCATTCGATATCATTATGGCGACGGAGATCATCGGAATCTCCCATATCGAGCGCGAGATTGTTGCGAGCGTCGTGCGGTTCAATCATGACGAGTTCCAGTATTACGGCCAGCTCAAGGAGAAGACGGACCTCGATCCGAAGTCATATCTCACCGTGGCAAAGCTCACGGCAATCCTGCGGCTTGCAAATGGTCTCGAGCGTTCTCATCAGATGAAATTCCGCGACGTCAAGGTCCGCGTGAGCGAAGGAAAGCTCGTCATCACAGTGCCCGCAGGCATCGATCTTACGATGGAGAAGGGGCTTTTCCGGCACCGGGCCGAGTTCTTCGAGGAAGTCTACGGAGTCCGTCCGGTTATCCGGCAGACGAAGAAATAATATAAGGCACCCATTGATCAGAAAAAACTGAAAATCGGGGGTTACAGAATTTATGGCAGTACAGAAGACGGAAGCCGCAGAGGCGGCCGAGACAAAAAAGGCAGCTGCGGGCAGGAAGGCAGCTGCAGAAAAAGAAATCAATTACCGTGATCCGAAATATTATATCAACCGGGAGCTTTCCTGGCTTCAGTTCAACGGAAGAGTTCTGGGCGAGGCAAGGCGTCATGATATCCGGCTTTTCGAGAGGCTCAAGTTCCTTTCGATCACGAGCTCAAACCTCGATGAGTTCTTCATGGTCCGTGTCGCAAGCCTCAAGGACATGGAGCATGCGGGCTACAAGAAGACGGACATCGCCGGCATGACGGCATCGCAGCAGCTCGAGGCGGTTCTTAAGGCTACGCACGATTTCGTCGGCCTGCAGTATTCGACTTACAATCGCATGCTGATTCCTGCTCTGGAACAGGAGGCAGGACTCGTCGTAAAGCAGTACGAAGACCTTACGCCGGAAGAAGAGGCGTTCGTCGAGCAGTATTACGGCGAAGAGGTTTATCCGGTTCTCACACCGATGGCCGTCGATTCGTCGAGACCGTTTCCGCTGGTGCGCAATAAAACGCTCAACATAGCAGCTCTTCTGACACGCCGCGAAGACGCGGGCCCGAGCATTCTCAGAGCAAAACGTGGGAAAAAGGGCGAGGCCTCCGAGATTGACCTTGCCGTCGTACAGGTTCCGAGCGGTCTTAACCGAATCGTTGTTCTGCCGGCGGAGGAAGGAAAGCCCGTCAGGGTCATCCTGCTCGAAGAGATCGTGCGCCACAACATGCCGCAGCTCTTCATGCATTACAACGTTCTGACGACGGCGGTATTCCGCGTCATGCGCAATGCGGATCTTTCCATCGACGAGGATGAGGCGGAGGACCTTCTCAAGGAGATCGAGAAGCAGCTAAGGCGCCGTCAGTGGGGCGAGGCAATCCGTCTCGAGGTGGAGTCCTCCATTGATAAGCGGCTGCTCACCGCACTGCAGAAGGAACTTGCCGTCACGGACAGCGAAGTGTTCCGGATTGACGGACCTCTTGACCTGACTTTCCTCATGAAAATGTACGGGCTCGAGGGTTTTGACGATTTCAAAGAGCATCGCTACGCAAAGCCGCAGCCGGTTCCGGAAATCCCGGCCGGAGCAAATGTATTCGAGTGTATCCGCAGGGGCGACATTTTCATGCATCATCCATATGAGACCTTCCAGCCAGTCGTCGACTTTGTCGCACAGGCTGCGGTCGATCCGGACGTACTCGCCATCAAGCAGACCTTGTACCGCGTCTCCGGTAATTCGCCGATCATCGCTGCCCTCGCAAAGGCCGCCGAGAACGGCAAGCAGGTCATGGTTCTGGTTGAGCTGAAGGCCCGCTTCGACGAGGAGCACAACATCGGCTGGGCAAAGATGCTTGAGAAGGCGGGCTGCCACGTCATTTACGGTCTGGTCGGCCTCAAAACGCATTCGAAGATCACGCTGGTTGTGCGGAGGGAGGAGGACGGCATCCGCCGTTACGTCCATCTTGCGACCGGCAACTACAACGATTCGACGGCAAAACTTTACACGGATGTCGGAATGTTTACATGCCGCGAGTCATATGGTGAGGACGCAACCGCCGTCTTCAACATGCTTTCCGGCTATTCGGAACCGAATCACTGGAACCGCCTGACACTGGCGCCGCTCTGGCTGAAAGACCGCTTCGTCTATCTGATCGGAAGAGAGGCAGAGCACGCAAAAGCCGGTGAGGCCGCACATATTATGGCGAAGATGAATTCGCTGTGCGACCCGGATATCATGGAGGCTCTGTACAGAGCAAGCGCGGCCGGTGTCCGCATCGAGCTGATTGTCCGCGGCATCTGCTGCCTGCGGGTCGGCATTCCGGGCATTTCCGAGAACATCGAGGTGCGTTCGATCGTCGGCAACTTCCTTGAGCACAGCCGTATTTTCTATTTCGAGAATGGCGGCAGTCCGGAAGTGTATGCGGCATCGGCAGACTGGATGCCGAGAAACCTTGACCGCCGCGTCGAGATCATGTTCCCGCTTGAGGATCCGGAGATTCAGAAGAAAGCGATCCACATCCTGAAGACCGAGCTTGCTGATACGGAACAGGCCCGTGTCATGAATGCAGAGGGAGAGTACGAGCGCGTCGACCGCCGCGGCAAAGAGCCGGTCAACTCGCAGCTGCAGTTCTGCAACGAGGCGGTGGCGGCTGCTGCCGTTGCAACCCACAAAGACACCCGGGTTTTTACACCGGAGATGGCACCGTCTGAAGACAAATAAACCTGGGCAGGGGCAAATACGTTCCGCTGACAGCCGGAACCGGGAGAGTATATTCAATGAGCTATGATGAAAAGGTACTGCAGTGCTTCCTCGACAATCAGCTTCGTCTCTATCCGGAGCCGGTCGCGGAGACACTGGAAGAGGCGGAGAATTTCCTTGAAGATGTCTGCGCCGTTGTTGTGAAGGGAAAAAAAGAAGTCCTCCGGTATTTTGAGGAAGAGGGCGTCGACATCGGGGACGACGATGAGGAATCCATTTTGAACGAGGCAGAGGTCTTTGACGTCGGAGACGGACGCTATATTATCGTCGAAGGCTGAAAATAAATGCTGAAAATTAAAGACTGAAAGATAGGCCGAAACCGAATGGCTGAAAATTATATCTGAGCCTACAGGCTGAACAAAGAAAAACCTGGCTGAAATCGTTTTGGCGCTGATTCGCAGCGGCAGAATGTTTTCAGCCAGGTTTTTGTATATGGTGATGAAATTACGCGTTCTTCTCCAGGATGGCGGCAAGTCCGTCGTGGTCGTTGTCCTCGTCCGTGATGATATCAGCGGCGTCCTTAAGGCGCGGCGTAGCCTCAATTCCGTTCTTCATCGCGATGCCGGTGCCGGCTGCCTCGATCATGCTGATGTCATTTTCAGAGTCACCTGCGGCGAAGGTGTTCTTGACCGGAATGCCAAGTCCTGCGGCGAAGCGGAGGAGTCCGCGCCCTTTGCCGGCGAAGGAGGAGACGATCTCAAGATAATATTCGCTCGACATGAAAACCTCGAGTGTGCCGTGATAGCGCTCCGCGAGAGCCTCGCGGAGACGGTCGATCGCGGCGGGATTCTTCATCTCGATCGCAATGCATTTGCAGGGACCGACCGAAAGAACCTTTGTCATGTCGCCGCCGGCAGGATTCTCCCGGAAGTCCTCGATGAAAGCGCCGCGGATCGATGCACCCTTCCGGTTATCCGGATCCTTAAAATATTCATCCCGCGCTTCGAGGTCCTCAGGAGATAGAGGGTACAGGGCCGCCTTCTTTGCAGACAGTCCGGCCTCGATTACCTTCATCCTGTGAAAACGCTGGTAGAACTTTGTCTCTTTCCGGTAGACGCGGACGGCGATGCCGGTATCCGTATACGTGTGAACGTATTCACCGTATTTCTCACATTCATCAAAAATATCGTTGACGATGTCAAGCGGCACACCCTCACGGTAGAGGACCATCTTATTTCTGCAGTCATAGAGAAGGGATCCGTTGAAGGCCTCAAGATACAGATGCGAAAGCTCATTCAGGTGAAGTTCGTCCGCGACCATCTTCATATCCGCGATGGCACGGCCGGAACTCAGAACGAGGATGTTGCCCTTCTTATCCCATTTCTCGAGGGCCTCCCGTGTTTTCGGTGTTATGGTCTTCTTTGCATCGAGAAGTGTTCCGTCGAGGTCAGCGAAGAACACCTTCGTGTTTTCGCTGGTACCGTACAGACGGCGGCGCATATTCGTGAGCAGACGCTCCGGGACATAGAGCTGATTGTTATAGCCGGTTCCCATCTCAAGACCCGGTTTGTTATTTCCGTGAAAATCCGAGCCGCCCGTTTCCAGAAGTCCGTATTGATCGGCAAGCTTCTCGAGCTCCCTTGTTTCGGCGGGGGAGTATTTGGAGTAGAGGCATTCAAGGCCCATGAGCCCTTCCTTTGTGAGAAGAGCGATCAGCGCATCGAGACCGGAAGGTGTCAGTTTATACTGATACGGGTGCGCGAGCACGGGGACGCCGTGGTAGTCGAGGATGAACTTTACCGCCATCTGCGGTGAAATCTTCTCGCGCGGCACGAAATATCTGCAGTCGTCTCCAATGTATTTTTCAAACGCCTCGGCGATGCTGGAGGTGATGCCATGCTCGAACATGTAGCGGCCGATCTGCGCGCGAGTGATGACGGCGCCGGGATTGTCCCGGATGAGCGCCTCATACGGGACATTTATGCCGTCCGCCTGCAGGAGCGCACACATCTTTTTATTGCGCGCATCGCGGGCATCCGCGAATTCGCGGACCCGTTTCGTGAGTCCTTCGGCTGCATAGTCAAAACAATATCCGAGGATATGGATGTCTTTTCCCTGGTACTCGGTTGAGAACTCGATCCCGGGGACAACATCAATTCCCTCGCGGAGCCCGGTGTGGACAGCCTCGTCAAGTCCCTCCGTTGTGTCATGGTCAGTCAGTGCAAAGGCGGAAATACCGAGCTCCTTTGCATGATAGACAAGTTCGGACGGAGTGAGTGTTCCGTCGGATCGGGTTGAATGTACATGAAGGTCGATTTTTGGCATAATTTTCAGTTTTCGTCTTCAGTATCGGTGTTGACGTAAACGGTTCTCTTTCTTGCATCCGCATCCTGCTCAAGATACGAATCGTAGTCGGTGACTTTGTCGATGTATCCGCCGCCCGGCAGGAATTCGATGATGCGGTTTGCAGTGGTCTGTACGACCTGGTGGTCGCGGCAGGCGATGAGCTCTACGCCCGGGAACTTGATCATGCCGTCGTTGAGGGCGGAGATAGATTCCATGTCCAGATGGTTCGTGGGCTCATCGAAGATCAGCACGTTGGCACCGCTGATCATCATCGAGGAGAGCTGACAGCGGACTTTCTCACCGCCGGACAGAATGCGGACCTTCTTTACGCCGTCCTCGCCGGGGAAGAGCATGCGGCCAAGGAATCCGCGGACGTAGGTGACATCCTTGTTTTCGGAATAACCGGAGAGCCATTCCGTGATGTTGAGGTCAGAGTCAAAGAGCTCGGTGTTGTCCTTCTTGAAATAGGAGCGCTTCGTTGTGACACCCCATTTGTAGGTTCCCTCATCGGGCTCCAGATTGCCCATGAGAATCTCAAAGAGTGTAGTTTTGGCGAGTTCCTGTCCGCCCACGAAGGCAATCTTGTCATTGTGGCCGACGACGAGACTGAAATGGTCGATGACCTTTACGCCGTTCACGGTTTTGGAGAGGTTTTCGATGGTGAGAACCTCATTGCCGATCTCGCGGTCCGGCCGGAAGTCGATGTACGGATATTTGCGGGAAGACGGCCGGATATCATCGAGCTGAATCTTCTCCAGAGCACGCTTGCGGCTCGTTGCCTGCTTTGATTTGGATGCGTTGGCCGAGAAACGGGAGATGAATTCCTTGAGTTCCTTGATTTTCTCCTCTTTCTTGCGGTTTTCCTCCTTCATCTGCCGGATCATCAGGCGGCTTGACTCGAACCAGAAATCGTAGTTGCCGGCGTAGAGCTGAATTTTGCCGTAGTCGATGTCGGCGATGTAGGTGCAGACCTTATTGAGAAAGTAGCGGTCGTGAGAGACCACGATGACCGTATTTTTGAAATTGATGAGGAATTCCTCAAGCCACGCGATTGCGTCCATATCCAGATGGTTTGTGGGCTCATCAAGAAGAAGAATGTCCGGATTTCCGAAGAGTGCGCGTGCGAGAAGAACCTTGACCTTCTTGGCGCCGTTAAGTTCGCCCATTGTTTTCTGGTGCAGATCTGTCTCAATGCCGAGGCCGTTGAGCAGTGATTCTGCATCCGACTCAGCATTCCATCCGTCCATGTCGGCGAACTCCGTCTCGAGCTCGGCAGCTTTCTCGCCGTCCGCATCAGTGAAATCAGCCTTTGCGTAGAGCGCGTCCTTTTCCTTCATGACCTCGTACAGCCGGGCGTTGCCCTGCATGACGCAGTCAAGCACGATCTCATCGTCGTATTTGTTCTGATCCTGTTCGAGGAAGGAGAGACGCTGACCGGGGTCCATTGTGATTGTGCCGTTTGTGGTTTCGAGCTGGCCGGAGAGTATTTTGAGAAAAGTCGATTTGCCGGCTCCGTTCGCGCCGATGATTCCATAGCATTCGCCCGGAAGAAACTTGATGTTGACATCTTCGAAAAGAGCTTTCTTGCCGACGCGGTAGGTGACATTATTTGCTGCTATCATTCGTATTTGCCTTTCATTAGTGGAGGTCCGGGCAGAAAAACACCGGGACAGACGTGTAAATCTGCGAATCAGCATAACTTAAGAAGAAACTTTATGCAAGGAAACTTTGGAGAGTCTCCGGATTCTCTTTGTTTTTTCCGGATTTTACAGAATCTTCACTCTGCTCTGCCGGCGCCGGCAAAGGTGTGCTTTTGCGGATACAGATAGTATTCACACTTAACTTATGTTAAAATTGTGAGGAAAAACAAAGGTTTTACGGAGAAAATCTTGGAAATCATCAGGGTAGTTTTCACAGTCGCCATAGTTCTTCTGATCCTGTATTTTGTGTTGATCTGTCCGCGGATCTTCGGGAGACCGAAAAGCAGGGCACTGGGGACAAAGCTCTTTGCACACAGGGGACTTTTTGACAGCAGGGCAGGCGTGCCGGAGAATTCCATGCCGGCATTCAGACGGGCAGTGGATGCCGGCTATGGAATTGAGCTCGACGTTCAGATGACAAAGGACCGCGTGCCGGTTGTTTTCCATGATTTTACACTGAAGCGGATGTGCGGCGTACCCGGCCGTGTCCGCGATTTTACGTTTGAGGAACTTCAAAAGCTTTCTCTTGGAGAGAGCGGGGAGAAAATTCCGAAGTTCAGTGACGTCCTTGCTCTGGCAGACGGAAAAGTTCCTCTGATTGTTGAATTCAAGTCGAATGATACGGACATGTCGCTTTGTGCGCCGATTGATGCGATGCTGACCAAATACAGGGGGGATTACTGTATCGAGTCATTCAATCCGCTGGTTCTTCACTGGTACCGCAGACATCACAATGATGTATGCCGCGGTCAGCTCTCCGACGGGTTCCTGCATGACCCGGAAATACACGGCGTTTTCTACAGAACCTGGTTTCTGTTTGCACTTCAGTTTCTCCTCACCAATATCCTGGCAAAGCCGGATTTCATCGCTTACAACCAAAAATACAGCGGCAATATCTCGCGAAGACTCTGCAGAAGTCTTTTCCGGATCCGTTCGGCAGCCTGGACAATCCGGAGCGAGGAACAGCTCACGCGGGCAAGGAAGAGTTTTGACGTATGCATTTTCGATTCGTTTATTCCGGCTGAGAGCGACCGCTGCTGAATTTCGGGCGCCGGTACCGGGGCGTCTTCGTTTTTTGAATCATTCAGTTGGACAAACCGCGGAAATGCGGTGTTCAGTATATAGCCTTGTGCGAAGTCACGGCACAGTTTCTTGTGCAGAAAGGGAGAACAGATGAATAAGAGGGTGTACAAGTTCGAAGAAGGCAACGCAAAGATGCGCAATCTTCTCGGCGGCAAGGGTGCAAACCTTGCGGAGATGACGAATCTCGGAATGCCGGTTCCTCCGGGATTTACGATTTCCACGGAAGCCTGCACGGATTATTACAACGAGGGGAAGGAAATCAACAGCGAGACAAAGAAGCAGATTTTTGACGCACTTTCCTGGCTCGAAGGCGTGCGCGGCAAGAAGTTCGGCGATGAGAATGACCCGCTGCTTGTCTCGGTGCGTTCCGGCGCCCCGGTCTCGATGCCCGGCATGATGGATACCATCCTGAACCTCGGACTCAACGATGTTTCGGTTGTGGGCTTTGCAAAGAAGACCGGCAATCCACGGTTTGCCTATGATTCTTACAGAAGATTCATCCAGATGTTCTCCGACGTCGTCATGGGTCAGCCCAAGACGCTGTTTGACGCCATTCTCGAGGAAGAGAAGAAAAAACACGGATATGTTTACGACACGGAGCTTCAGGCAGAAGACCTTAAGTCTGTCATCGCAAGGTATAAGGAACTCTACAAAAAGCAGCAGGGCGAGGACTTCCCGCAGGATCCGAAGGTTCAGCTGATGGAGGCCATCAAGGCTGTCTTCCGTTCCTGGGACAACCCGAGAGCAAATACCTACCGCAGGATGTATGATATCCCGTACGAGCTCGGCACAGCCGTCAACGTTCAGTCGATGGTCTTTGGAAACATGGGCGATACCTCGGGCACCGGCGTTGCCTTCACGCGTAATCCGGCTACCGGTGCGAAGGGTATTTTCGGTGAGTATCTCATCAATGCACAGGGCGAAGATGTTGTCGCCGGCATCCGCACGCCACAGCCGATCACAAAGCTGGCAGAGGACCTTCCGGAGTGCTATGAGCAGTTCATGAAGCTCGCGAAGGGACTTGAGAATCACTACAAAGACATGCAGGACATGGAGTTCACGATCGAGGACGGCAAGCTCTTTTTCCTGCAGACAAGAAACGGAAAGAGAACCGCACAGGCTGCCATTCAGATCGCCTGCGATCTTGTGGACGAGGGCATGATTGACGAGCAGGAGGCAGTGCTGCGCATCGAACCGCAGTCCCTCGACCAGCTGCTTCACCCCGGCTTCGATCAGTCAAAACTTAAGCTTGCAAAGGAGATCGGTCAGGCGCTTCCGGCATCCCCGGGAGCTGCGGCAGGAAGAGTTTACTTCAATGCAGAAGATGCAGTCGCTGCACATGCGCAGGGACAGAGAGTCATCATGGTCCGTCAGGAGACCTCTCCCGAGGATATCGACGGCATGCACGCCGCAGAGGGCATCCTCACGATGCGCGGCGGCATGACAAGCCATGCTGCCGTTGTCGCGCGCGGCATGGGAACCTGCTGCATCTCCGGCTGCGGAGATATGACCGTGCACGAGAAAGAGAAGTATTTCGAGCTCGGCGGACATGAGATCCACGAGGGAGATTTCATCTCCCTGGATGGTTCCACCGGCAAGATTTATCTCGGCGATATTCCGACGGTCGAGGCGACCATTTCCGGCAACTTTGAGCGCATCATGAACTGGGCGGACAAGTACAGGAGACTGAGAGTCCGCACGAATGCAGATACACCGGCGGATGCGGAAAATGCAGTCCGCCTCGGCGCCGAAGGCATCGGCCTTTGCCGCACGGAGCACATGTTCTTCAACCCGGACCGGATCCCGAAGATCCGCAAGATGATTCTTTCGGACACCACGGAAGAGAGAGAAGCGGCTCTGAATGAGCTGATACCATTCCAGAAGAACGATTTTAAGGGCCTTTATGAGGCGATGGAGGGCCGTCCGGTCACCATTCGTTTCCTGGATCCGCCGCTCCATGAGTTTGTCCCGAATACGGAAGCCGAAATCAGGAGCATGGCTGATGAGATGGGTCTTACGGTCGACGAAGTGCGCCGCCGCTGCGACGATCTCAAGGAATTCAATCCGATGATGGGTCACCGCGGATGCCGTCTTTCCGTTACGTTCCCGGAGATCGCGCGCATGCAGACCAGAGCCGTCATGGAAGCCGCGATCGAGGTGAAGAATGAGAAAGGCTATCCGATTGAGCCTGAGATCATGATCCCGCTTGTCGGCGATGTCAAGGAGCTCAAGTTTGTAAAGAACATCATCGTTGATGTCGCGGAGAAGGTAAAGAAAGAGAAGAACTCAGACATTCAGTATCATATCGGTACGATGATTGAGATTCCGCGTGCGGCCCTCATGGCAGATCAGATTGCCGAGGAGGCAGAGTTCTTCAGCTTCGGAACGAATGATCTCACGCAGATGACCTTCGGTTTCTCGAGAGACGATGCGGGCAAGTTCCTCACCGACTACTACAAGTCCAAGATCTATGAACAGGATCCGTTTGCACATCTTGACCAGAACGGCGTCGGTCAGCTGATTCAGATCGCCGTCGAGAAGGGCAGAAAGACCCGTCCGGATATCCATCTCGGAATCTGCGGCGAGCACGGCGGCGACCCGGCTTCCATCGAGTTTGTCAACCGTGTGGGTCTTACCTATGTCTCCTGCTCACCGTTCCGTGTGCCGATTGCAAGACTTGCGGCTGCGCAGGCAGAGATCAGACTGAAGAGAGAAAAGTGACTAAAGATTGATTGATATAAACCGGAAGGATGTCAGCAGGAAAATGCTGCGCCTTCCGGTTTTTTTATGCGCGGAAGCAATTCAAATTCGGCATCAATGCTTTATGAATCCGAATTGTTCGGAGACAGAACTTTCAATAAGATGAGGTGAGGAATGAACAGTAAAGCCTTAAATGCCAGTGCAGGAATTAGCTGCACTGGCATTTCGCATGGCGGGAGTTCTCCACCGATATAGAGAGTTCTGCATTGCAAATCGACTGTAAAAAGGTATCATTATTGATGAATATTCGGCGTGCCGTACAGCGGCAGGCTGACCGATGTCTGCGCAGTCCGCGGCAGACCATTTGTGGGAAGCGGACATTCAAGGAGGGAGAGAAAATGACATATCAGGAACTGCTGGACAGGGCCAGAAAATGTATGGGGCCGTGCAAGGCCTGCCCGGAATGCAACGGAAGGGCATGCGGAGGACACATTCCCGGACCGGGGGCCAAGGGAGTCGGCGATGTTGCGATCCGCAACTATGATGAGTGGAAGAAGATCCGCATCAATATGGATACGATTCACCCCGGTTTTACACCGGACACGAGTTTTGACTTCTTCGGGTACAAAATGAAATACCCGATCTTTGCCGGTCCGGTCGGCGCCGTAAACCTTCATTACGGCGACAAACTGAATGACCTTCAGTACAATGATATTCTCGTGAAAGCATGTGCAGACGCGGGGATTGCAGCGTTCACGGGCGACGGGACCAATCCGGAGGTTATGAAGGCAGCCTGCAGAGCGATCCGCAGCGCCGGCGGGTGTGGAATCCCGACGGTCAAGCCGTGGGATGTGAATACGCTCCGCGAGAAGTTTGCCCTCGTAAAGGAGTCGGACAGTTTTGCAGTCGCGATGGACGTCGATGCGGCAGGCCTTCCGTTCCTTCAGAATCTCAATCCGCCGGCCGGCTCAAAGTCCGTCGAGGAGCTCGGAGAGATCATCCGCGAATCGGGAAAGCCATTTATTGTCAAGGGAATCATGACCGTGAAAGGCGCCCGCAAGGCCAAGCTTGCCGGTGCCTCGGCCATTGTCGTATCGAATCACGGCGGCCGCGTCCTCGATCAGTGCCCGGCGACTGCGGAAGTTCTTTCGGACATCGCATCGGAAGTAGGCGGCGACGTCAAGGTTCTCGTCGACGGCGGCATCCGCAGCGGAGTTGATATCTTCAAGGCGCTTGCACTCGGTGCGGACGGCGTTCTCATCGCCCGCCCGTATGTCACAGCGGTTTACGGCGGCGCGGCAGAGGGTGTTGCGCTCTACACGGAAAAACTCGGTGCCGAGCTTGCCGACACGATGAAGATGTGCGGCACTCCGTCGCTTGAGGATATTGGCATCGACAATATCTATCGCTGACAGAAAGAAAGTCAAACAGCAGCATCGGTGCTGAAGCACCGGCGTGCCTTTTTTTGAGACCTCTGTATTCATAATGCAGAATGCAATTATTCAGCGCCTCTGACCGCCCACAATCGAATACGGGGAACTGAATAGATGCCGCAGTATTCACAATTTCCGGGATCACAGAGAATTCACAATTACCGGTTGCATCTGCACTGTTCTCATAGTAGGATATATGTAGTATTAAAAACTACGTAAAATGGTTTCGAAAAATACAATTTATTCCATTTCCTGCAGCAGCCCGCAGGGCTGTAGAAAGAGAGGAGTATATGAATACAAGGGAGCTTAAGAAATTCTTCAAGGGGCATCTTGTTCCGAGTCATCTTTATCACATGAACGGTCGGAAGAATGGCCGCATCTGCCTTGACAAAACGAAGGAAGGATGGGAAGTTTATTTCAGCGATCACAAGATGAAAGTCGGAACGATGCTGTATAAGGACGAACAGTCGGCCTGCGACGGAATGAAGGATGAAATCCGCAAGATGATGGAACAGATCTTCGGAATCAGCTGGAAATTCGCCTGATACACTGTAATTCGTTCCGGGAAGGGAATTTTACATGAGAATCACGGTCTATCTCGGTTCGAACGAAGGAAAAAATCCTGTTTATGCAGAGGCGGCAAAGAAGCTGGGAACCTTTATCGGCACATCCGGCCTCGGCCTTGTCTATGGCGGCAGCAACGTTGGATTAATGGGAATACTGGCTGGCGCGGCTCTTGAATCCGGTGCAGAAGTCATCGGAGTCGAGCCGCGTTTTTTCGTGGAATCGGTGCCGCAGCTCCCCGGACTCTCCGAGCTGATTGTGACGCCGGATATGCAGACGAGAAAGAAAAAGCTCATTGAGCTCGGAGACGCTTTTATTGCTTTCCCGGGCGGGACCGGGACTCTTGAGGAAATATCGGAGGTGATATCGTCGAGCTCCATCGGCATCATGGAAAAACCCTATGTATTCTACAGCCTCGGGGGATATTACAAAGACCTCGGGCGCTTCTTTGATCATGCGGCGGCTGAGGGCTTTATTGCAGAGGAGAAGCGCAGAAACATCCGGTTTGCTTCTTCTCTCGGTGAAATCAGGGAAGCACTGGGACTGTAAGAGAGCAAAGACCTGCGGACTGCTTTGCAGAGCTTATAGAAGGAAAAGACTTCAAGCTGCCGGCGGCCGACGGCATTATTGGAAGAAATGCGAATGAATGTAAGAAGGCAAAGATTGCGCATAGTGGGCGGTAATTGCATTTCTGAACAAAAGACATTCGTCTAATTCTTAACAAAAAATAAAATGTCAAATTCGTTCTTGCATTACATCTTTGATGTGTTATTATGTGCAATGTAAGTTAGCACTCAGGAAGAATGAGTGCTAACAATCGGAAAGAAACTTGAATAAGATCAAGGCCGGTCCGCTTGAGCAAATCAGTGCCGGCCGGTCATGTAAGGAGGCATTATCATGAAGTTAGTTCCGTTGGCAGACAGAGTTGTTCTGAAGCAGAAAGAGGCAGAGACCAAGACTTCTGCAGGCATCATCATCGCAGGTGCTGAGAAAGAAAAGCCGCAGCAGGCGGAAGTAATCGCGGTCGGTCCCGGCGGACTGGTCGATGGCAAGGAAGTCAAGATGACCGTAAAGCCCGGTGATACCGTTATTTATTCCAAATATGCCGGAACGGAAGTCAAGTTTGATGATCAGGAATATGTCATCTGCCGTCAGAGCGACATTCTGGCGATTGTGGAAAACTGACTTTCAGGCCTTTATCAGATATCGTAAGTAATCACTTGTTAGTGGAGGATAATAATCATGGCAAAAGAATTAAAGCATGGCGATGATGCAAGAAATGCTCTTGCAGCAGGCATGAACAAGCTTGCGGATACAGTAAAGATCACCCTTGGACCGAAGGGCAGAAATGTTGTCCTTGACAAGAGTTATGGTGCTCCCACAATCACAAACGATGGTGTCACGATTGCAAAGGAAATCGAGCTGAAGGATGGCTTTGAAAACATGGGCGCTCAGCTCGTAAGACAGGTTGCCGAGAAGACAAACGATGTCGCAGGCGACGGCACCACGACCGCTACCGTTCTTGCGCAGGCGATGATCAACGAAGGCATGAAGAATCTGGCTGCAGGCGCCAACCCGATGGTTCTGCGCAAGGGTATGAAGAAGGCAACCGATGCAGCGGTTGAATCCATCAAGAAGATGTCCACTCCGGTTACCGGAAAGAATCATATTGAGAAGATCGCTACGGTTTCTTCCGGCAGCGAGGAAGTCGGCAAGATGATTGCCGACGCAATGGAGAAGGTTTCCAAGGATGGTGTTATTACCATCGAGGAATCCAAGACCATGCAGAACGAGCTTGAACTGGTCGAAGGCATGCAGTTTGACCGCGGCTATGTCAGCGCATACATGGCAACCGATACCGAGAAGATGGAAGCAAACATGGAAGATCCGCTGATTCTCATCACGGACAAGAAGATTTCCAATATTCAGGATCTTCTTCCGCTTCTTGACTCCGTTGTCAAAATGGGACGTCAGCTGCTCATCATCGCCGACGATGTCGACGGCGAGGCTCTTACGACCCTGATTGTCAACAAGCTGCGCGGCACACTGAACGTTGTCGCTGTCAAGGCTCCTGGCTATGGTGACAGACGCAAGGATATGCTTCAGGATATTGCGATTCTGACCGGCGGTCAGGTTGCAAGCTCCGATGTCGGCATCGAACTCAAGGATGTAACGGTTGATATGCTCGGCCACTGCAAGAGCGTAAAGGTAGGCAAGGAGAAGACCGTCATCGTCGGAGGCGAGGGCGACAAGAAGGCAATTGCGGACAGAGTTGCTCAGATCAAGGCTCAGATCGCAGAGACCAAGTCTGATTTCGACAAAGAAAAGCTGCAGGAGCGCCTTGCAAAGCTTGCGGGCGGCGTAGCTGTCATCCGTGTCGGCGCTGCTACCGAGACAGAGATGAAGGAAGAAAAGTACCGTATGGAAGATGCTCTCAACGCTACCAGGGCAGCTGTTGAGGAAGGTGTCATCTTCGGCGGCGGTTCTGCTTACATCCACGCAATCAAGGATGTGAAGAAGGCAACTGAGAATCTGGAAGGCGATGAGAAGACCGGTGCAAATATCGTTCTTAAGGCACTGGAAGCTCCGCTGTTCAACATTGCTGTGAATGCAGGTGTCGACGGATCGGTTGTCGTCAACAAGGTCAAGGAATCGGAAGTTGGCATCGGCTACGATGCTTACAACGAAGAGTATGTCAACATGATTGATGCCGGCATTATTGATCCGGCAAAGGTTACGAGATCTGCTCTTCAGAATGCAACCTCTGTTGCAAGCAGCTTCCTGACCACGGAAGCAGCGGTTTCTACGATCAAGGAACCGGCTCCGGCTGCACCGGCAGCTCCGCAGGGTGATATGTATTGATAAAGGGCATACTGCCTGAAGCATAAAGAATGTACTGACCTCCGCACAGACGAAACGCAGTCTGTACGGAGGTTTTGTTGACTTTTCACGGAAATAAATCTAATCTGTTTTCTGTATCCACGGAAGAAGTTACTTCGGAGTGAGTTTATGGCAGACAAAGACAGGGAGCAACTGAATATGGAATCTGCATCCGCGGACGCAGCCGTCGACAGCCACGATGTGGATGCCGGCTCTCTGACGGAGATGGATTCCGCGACTACAAAGGTTCTGCGTGACGCGGAGGCGGCAAAACGCGCGATCGAGGCCAAGGCACCGGCGTCGCTCACGGACGGGCGCACGACGGAGCGCACCGAGGAAGAGAAGAAGAAGCTGGACGAAAGCATCGGGAATACTTCCTCCGGACGCAAAGGCATCGGTTTTGACGACGGGCGGATGGAATCCATCGCAGAGTATGTCTCCCCGGACGTTCTTTACAAGGATCTCATCGAGCGGGTCAGGAAATATCACCCCTCGGATGATATCTCGCTGATCGAGAAGGCCTACCACGTTGCCATGAAGGCGCACGAGGGCCAGTTCCGCCGCTCGGGCGAGCCGTATATCATACATCCGCTCTATGTCGCCATCATTCTGGCAGACCTGGAAATGGACAAGGAGACGATCGCGGCAGGCCTTCTGCACGATGTCGTCGAGGATACGATTTTCACAAAGGATGAAATCGAGAAGGAGTTCGGACCGGATGTGGCGCTCCTGGTGGACGGCGTCACAAAGCTCTCCAAGCTCGAATTTGCAAAGAATTATAACAACGGGACCGGCGATGAGAAGGAGAAGACAGCGGAGCAGCTGGAATATCAGGCACTGAACCTTCGGAAGATGTTTCTTGCGATGGCAAAAGACATCCGTGTCATCCTGATCAAGCTCGCTGATCGTCTGCACAATATGCGTACGCTTGGCCATCAGCCGCCGGAGAAGCAGAAACGGATCGCGCAGGAAACCCTTGACATCTATTCGCCGATTGCACAGCGCCTGGGGATCAGCCGTATCAAGGTCGAGCTCGACGATCTCTCGCTCAAGTACCTCAAGCCGGAAGTCTATTATGATCTGGTTGAGAAGGTCGGTGAGCGGAAACGGGAACGCGAGCAGTATGTCGCCGAGATCGCGGAGCAGGTGCGCGCGAAAATGGCGGAATCCGGCATCGATGCAAAGGTTGACGGCCGTGTCAAGCATTTCTTCAGTATCTATAAGAAGATGGTCAATCAGGGCAAGACCCTGGACCAGATCTATGACCTGTTCGCGGTGCGAATTATTGTCAATACGGTGAAGGACTGCTATGCGGCGCTCGGTATCATCCACGAGATGTATACTCCGATGCCGGGCCGGTTCAAGGACTATATTGCGATGCCGAAGCCGAACAACTACCGGTCGCTGCACACGACTCTGATCGGTTCGACCGGCCAGCCGTTTGAAATACAGATCCGCACGTATGAGATGCACCGCGAGGCGGAATATGGTATCGCCGCCCACTGGAAATACAAGGAGACGAGCAACGGGCAGAAAGTGGACACCTCCGAGGAGGAGAAGCTCACATGGCTCCGCCAGATCCTTGAGTGGCAGCAGGACATGCCGGACAACAAGATGTTCATGGACGGGCTCAAGTCCAATCTTGATCTTTTCTCCGACGATGTGTACTGCTTTACCCCGAGCGGCGAAGTCAAAACGCTGCGCGCCGGCTCCACGCCGATTGATTTCGCATATGCGGTCCACACGGCCGTCGGAAACAAGATGATCGGCGCCCGTGTCAATGGAAAGCTTGTCACGCTGGATTACCAGATTCAGAACGGTGACCGCGTGGAGATCATGACGAGCCAGAATTCCAAGGGTCCTTCGAGGGACTGGCTCGCCATTGCCAAGAGTCCGCAGACCCGAAACAAGATCAACCAGTGGTTCAAGCAGGAACTGAAGGAAGAAAATATCGAGCGGGGCCGTGATCTCCTGCAGACCTACTGCAAGACGAAGAACATCAGCCTCTCCGAGATCAACCAGCCGGCCTATCAGGAGGAAGTCGAGCGCAAGTATGGATTCCGCGACTGGGATGCAGTGCTTGCGGCCATCGGGCACGGCGGACTTAAGGAAGGTCAGGTCGTCAACAAGCTGAAGGAACTCTACGAAGCGGATCACGCCACCGTGATGACCGACGAAGAGGTCATGAAGCAGGTCGAGGAGAATGCGCGCAAGATGCAGCCGCGCGGGAGCCGCAACCCGATTGTGGTCCGGGGCATTCACGATGTCGCGGTCCGGTTCTCCAAATGCTGCAACCCGGTACCCGGCGACGAGATTGTCGGTTTCGTCACCCGGGGGCGCGGCATCACGATTCACCGAACGGATTGTGTCAATATTCTTCATATGCCGGAAATCGACCGCGCACGTCTCATCGAGGCGGAGTGGGAGGAAGGCGTCGACACGACGCTTGCCGGCGACAAGTTCGAGGCGGAGATCGCCATTTATGCAAACGACCGCAGCGGACTTCTGAACGATGTTTCACGTATTTTCACGGAGTCGGGAATCAGCATTATCGGCATCAATACACGCACGAGCAAGCAGGGCATCGCCACGATGGAGGTTAACTTCCCGATCACAGGCAAATCCCAGCTGAACGATATCATTGCAAAGCTTCGCCAGGTAAAGAACGTCATCGACATCCAGAGAAACGCGGGATGATTCTAATGTAATGAACTGTGAGCCGCGGGGATTTCATTTCCCCGCGGCTTTTCAATCGCAAAAAGAAGGAAGTAAGGGCTCAATGAAGAGAGTAAAAATCGGCGGCTATCAGGTCGGAATGCTTCCGACCAATTTTTATTATCTCAGTACAGAGGTACCGGAGACTGTAGTTTTTGATCCGGGGGATCACGGACACGAGCTATATCAGGCGCTTTCGGAGAGCGGCCGCATCATCCGCGCCATTTTTCTCACACATGCTCATTTCGATCATATCTGGGGAGTAGAAGACCTTCGAAAGGAAAGCGGCGCACCGGTATACATCTGGGAGGGCGAGCACAGGCTCTGCTCGGATCCCATGCTCAACGAATCTGCACTGTACAATCGTCCGTGCACGGTTGTTCCGGATCGATATTTAAAGGACGGGGAAGAGCTCAGGATTGCAGGCCTTTCCATTAAAGTTCTTGCAACACCCGGACACACGGAGGGAAGCTGCTGCTATTTTATTGAGGCACTGGAGCCTTCTGATCCGGAAGCGGATAAGGATAAAGCCGCCGCAGATCTTAAGCCGGAGGAGGAAAACAGACCGGACGGCGACAGCGCCGGGAGCGTTCTTGTATGCGGAGATACTGTGTTCCAGGGATCAGTCGGGAGGACAGACCTGCCGACCGGATCGCAGAGCGCTCTCGTCCGCTCCATACGGGAGAAAATCCTGCCGCTTCCGGATAGAACGATCCTCCTGCCCGGTCATGGCCCGGCTTCCGATATGGCATCCGAGAGAAGGCTGAATCCTTACTTTGGATAAGCGCTGTTCCCGTTTTAAAGACGCATGTCCGGAAGTTATTTTCATGTGTTTTGTCCCGGCAAACTGCCGGATTTTGAGGTTTTCATGAATACACCTGTTATTACAGCAGCCGTAAATATGGATCTGTACCGTTATGAAATCCAGGCCCTCATCCGCGAGTTTTTCCCGGGGTACGAGGTAAAAGTCCTTCTTTCTTCTTTTGACAGCGCGGAAACAAAAGATTCTTTTATCTCTGTCTGCTATTCGGAGGAGAGGGTAACTCTGACAGTTCGGGACATCCGCGGCGATGCAGTTCCGGAGCTTCCTTATTTCCGGAACGGGGGAGAGAAAGAGAAAAACGCAGATTCTTCACCAGTATATATACGGGAGGCAGAGGCTCCGGCCGGCGGGAGTTTTGACGTTCGGTCAGGCGATCTTCGGACGGCACTGAAACATCTGCTTTACGATTCCCTTTCAGAAGTCACGGGGAAAAAGCTTCCCTGGGGTGAACTCATCGGGATCCGCCCGACCAAGCTGGCCACCCGGGAGATCGAAAAGGGCCGCGGGGCGGAGGAGACGATCCGGTATCTCGGCGACAATTTCCGCGTAAGCGAAGAAAAGGCCCGCCTTTCCATAGAAATTGCTGAGCGCGAGAGAAAGATCCTCTCGAGACTCACGCCGGAGAAGGGATACAGCCTCTACATCGGAGTTCCGTTCTGCCCTACGAGATGCCTGTACTGCTCTTTCCCGAGTTTTGCGATTGATGCATACAGAGATAGGGTCGGGGACTATCTTGCGGCACTGGAGAAGGAAATGAAGGAGTGCTCCGGGATGATGAAGGAGCAGGGGGCTGTACTGGACACCATCTACGTCGGAGGCGGAACACCGACTGCACTGAATGCGGCAGAGCTCGACCGGCTGCTCGACTCTGCGGAGAACTATTTCTGCCCCGGAGATTCGCTTCTTGAATTCACGGTAGAGGCCGGAAGACCCGACAGCATCACCAAAGATAAACTTGAAGTGCTGAAGAGCCACCATGTGAGCCGCATCAGTGTGAATCCGCAGACGATGAATGACAGAACACTTTCCCTGATCGGCCGCCGCCACACCGTTCAGCAGGTGATCGATGCCTATTACATGGCGCGCGGTGCGGGAATGGACAATATCAACATGGATATCATCCTCGGGCTCCCGGGCGAGACAGATGAGGATGTCCAGAGGACGATTGGGGAGATCGGAAGACTCGGACCCGATGACCTCACGGTGCATTCGCTTGCCGTAAAACGCGGCTCCAGGATGCAGGAATTCATCCGCGAAAACGGATACGACACGCTGCATACAAACAATACAGAAAAAACGATGCGTATTGCAGCGGAAGGCGCGGCTAAAATGGGACTTTCGCCTTATTATCTCTACCGGCAGAAAAATATGTCCGGCAATTTCGAGAATACAGGGTATGCGCGTCCCGGAAAATACGGCATCTACAATATTCTCATCATCGAGGAAGTCCAGTCGATCCTGGCGCTCGGGCCGGGCAGCGTTTCAAAGAGGGTAGTCAGAGAAGAAAACGACAATGTCACGATCCGCCGGTGCGATGATGCAAAGGACATCGATTCTTATATCAGAGGCATCGACGATATGATCGGGAGGAAAAAACGCCTTTTTGCGGCAGATGAGAGGGAGGGTGAATGATGATCTCAAACGCCTTCAGTCTTGCCAAGGCTGTTTTTTTGGTGTAATGTTCAGATTCGTCGACGGTCAGGCAATGAGCCAGGGGCCGTCCGCTGTCAAAGAAAGAGAAAAATCAGGGAGCAATTGTCCATGGCAAAGAATCTGATTATTGTCGAGTCACCCGCAAAAGCCAAGACCATACGGAAATTCCTCGGGCCCAATTATGAAGTGACGGCCTCGCAGGGACATGTCCGTGATCTTCCGAAAAGCCAGCTCGGCATTGATATCGAGCATGATTACGAGCCGAAATACATCACGATCCGGGGCAAGGGCGAGCTTCTGGCCAGCCTCCGCAGGGAAGTGAAAAAGGCAGATAAAATTTATCTCGCAACGGACCCTGACCGTGAGGGAGAGGCTATCTCCTGGCATCTTGTCACGGCCCTCGGGCTGAATGATGAGAAGAATAAAGATAAGAAGGTTTACCGGATCACGTTCAATGAAATCACGAAGAACGCGGTGAAGGAAGCCATCAAACATCCCCGCGATATCGACATGAATCTCGTCGATGCGCAGCAGGCGCGCCGTGTCCTCGACCGTATGGTCGGCTACCGGATCAGTCCGCTTCTCTGGGCCAAGGTCAAGCGCGGACTCTCCGCCGGCCGAGTGCAGTCTGTGGCACTGCGTCTGATCGCAGACCGCGAGGATGAAATTGCCGCGTTCATTCCGGAGGAATACTGGACGATGGACGCGGATTTTGACATCCAGGGAGAAAAGAAGCCGGTCACAGCGAAATACTACGGCACAGACAAGGGCAAAGCACAGATCCGCACGAAGCAGGAAGCAGACGCTCTGGCAGAGGACCTGGAAGGAGCTTCCTCGAGGGTCTCGGAAGTGAAGAAGAGTGAGCGCACCAAGAAGGCGCCGCTTCCATTCACGACCTCAACACTGCAGCAGGAGGGCAGCAGGCGTCTCGGCTTCTCAACGCAGAAGACGATGCGAATTGCCCAGCAGCTCTATGAAGGAGTCGAGCTCAAGGGACGCGGTTCTGTCGGTCTTATCACTTACCTCCGAACCGACAGCACGCGTATTGCGGACGAGGCAAAGAGTGCTGCATATGATTTCATCAAAGAGCAGTACGGAGAAGAGTACACCGAGGCGAATACGCAGCAGAAGAAGGCCGGCAGCGTCAAAATTCAGGATGCACATGAAGCAATCCGTCCGACGGACATCACTCTTACGCCGGCCAGGGTGAAAGAAGATCTGCCGCGTGATCAGTACCGTCTCTATCAGCTCATCTGGAACCGCTTCACGGCATCCAGAATGAGCCCCGCAAAATACGAGATGACGCAGGTGAGAATCGAGGCGCAGGGAAAGAAAGATAAGCACATCTTCACAGTTTCTGCATCGCGTGTGAAATTCCAGGGCTTCATGGCAGTATACACGGATGAAGAGGAGGAAGGTCTTTCCTCCGGAATGACGGGAGGAATCGACGAGAATTCCTCTCTCACGCTCCGGAGCGTGCAGCCGCAGCAGCATTTCACGCAGCCGGCGCCGCATTACACCGAGGCCTCGCTTGTCCGCACGCTGGAGGAACAGGGAATTGGACGTCCTTCCACCTATGCGCCTACCATTACGACGATCCTTGCGCGTCATTATGTGGTCAAGGAAGACAAGAACCTTTATATGACCGAGCTCGGCACGGTCGTCAACAACATGATGAAGCAGGCATTCCCGCAGATTGTTGATCCGCAGTTCACGGCCAATCTTGAGACACTGCTCGACGGCGTAGCTTCCGGGGATGTGAAATGGAAGACAATTGTCGAGAATTTCTATCCGGACCTTGATGAGGCGGTGAAGAAGGCGGAGAAAGACCTTGCAGAGGTAAAGATCGCCGACGAGGAGTCCGATGTCATCTGCGAAAACTGCGGCCGGAAGATGGTCATCAAGTACGGGCCGCACGGCAAGTTCCTTGCATGCCCCGGATTTCCGGAGTGCAAAAACACAAAGCCCTACTACGAAAAGATCGGCGTCGCCTGCCCCAAGTGCGGCAAAGATATTGTCATTAAGCGCACAAGAAAGGGAAGAACCTACTATGGCTGCCTCGGAAACCCGGACTGCGATTTCATGGTCTGGCAGAGGCCGTCGAAGACACGCTGCCCCAAGTGTGGAAGCATCATGCTGGAAAAGGGCAGGAAGCTTGTGTGTTGGAATGAAAATTGCGGCTATACCATGGACAAGCCGGAAGAAAAGGACCAGTAATCAGTAATAAATCAGAAGACTGCTTCATGCTGCGTCATTGCGCAAAACGAAAATATTGTGCGAATTTTTCAGATTTGTACACCATGCAAGACACAATGCAGAATATATTTTCTGACTTTCATTTTTCTGCCGGTTAATTGAAAATATATGAAATGCAAGAAAAATCTGACAAATTCATTGCACTGTTGCTTTTCACGTGTTATAGTTACTTTGAGTTATAAGAGTTGATGGAACAGCTCTGCGGCCAAAGGACAAAACGGATGTGAGTTCCTCCTTCGACCGTGAAGCGGCATCTATATCCCTGGTGATCGTCAAAATCTTCATCACAGAAGAAAGGAAGAAAGCATGAACAGCAACGTGGTGCTACTGGATAAAACGAGAAAAATCGGAAAGCTTCTTCACAACAACAGCACCGGGAAAGTGGTCTTCAGTGACATTTGCTCGATTATGTCCGATATTCTTCGTTCGAACATTTTCATTGTCTCGCGCAAAGGCAAGGTTCTTGGAATAGGCGGGTGTGCGGATGTTCCGCCTCTGCAGGAGCTGATCACGGGTCAGGTCGGTACATTCATTGACGAGGATCTCAATGAGCGCCTTCTCTCCGTGCTTTCCACCAAGGAGAATGTAAGCCTTGTCAATATGGGCTTTGACCAGAATCAGAATGCAGACAGCATCGCCATTGTCTCTCCGATTGAAATTGCGGGAGAACGTCTCGGAACGGTGTTTATGTACCGGGAGCACGATTCCTATGACATCGACGATATCATTCTCTGCGAGTATGGCACAACCGTTGTCAGCCTGGAAATGCTGCGTGCAGTGACAGAGGAGAATGAGGAGGAAAACCGCAAGATTGCCGTTGTGAAGTCTGCGATCAGCACTCTGAGCTATTCCGAGATGGAAGCGATTGTATGCATTTTTGACGAGCTGCACGGCAAGGAAGGAATTCTCGTAGCAAGCAAGATTGCCGATAAGGAAGGAATCACCCGTTCCGTCATTGTGAATGCGCTGCGCAAGTTCGAGTCCGCCGGCGTTCTCGAGTCCCGCTCATCGGGCATGAAGGGCACCTACATCAAGGTTCTCAATGATGCGGTCTATTCCGAAATCGACAATATCCGCAAGCAGCTTCACGGCGAATAAGGGAAGAGCCTCTGCAGAAGGAGGGAGTGTCTCCTGCCTTTGCTGAAAAGTGAATGTTTATCGTTCGTGTTTATCCAGCAGATATCCGCAGCAAAGACGGTACCCGGAGGCTTCCGGGAGGCCGTACGATGCCGCGGTTTTTTTTTACTTGCAATGCTGCTGCGGTTCTGATAGAATTTTTACGTTGTGACTATAAAACACGCATTCTGCGCAGCTGCCGGTGCCCGTGAGGGTGGCAGAACAGTCCTTCCGGGGCGTGACTTACGTCAATGTCCCGTCTGCAGAACAGGATGCGGAAGACAAACCAATTCACAGGAGGAAACAAAATGAGCGTAGTATCTATGAAGCAGCTGCTCGAAGCAGGTGTTCACTTCGGACATCAGACGAGAAGATGGAACCCCAAGATGGCTCCGTACATCTTCACCGAGCGCAACGGAATCCACATCATCGACCTTCAGAAGTCTGTCGTAAAGGTTGATGAAGCCTATAAGGCAGTCTTCGAGATTGTCGAGCAGGGCGGCACGATTCTTTTCGTCGGCACAAAGAAGCAGGCACAGGACGCAATCAAGTCCGAGGCAGAGCGCTGCGGCATGTATTATGTCAACCAGAGATGGCTCGGCGGCATGCTGACCAACTTCAAGACCATCCAGAGCCGTATCGAGCGCCTGAACAAGATCAACACCATGGCTACGGACGGAACTTTTGATGTCCTTCCCAAGAAGGAAGTCGCAGGACTTGTCAAGGAGCAGGAAAAGCTCGAGAAGAACCTCGGCGGCATCAAGACCATGACCCGTATCCCGGATGCGATCTTTGTCGTTGATCCGAAGAAGGAAAGAATCTGCGTAAGCGAAGCAAGAGCACTCGGCATCACTCTGATCGGTATCTGCGATACCAACTGCGATCCGGAAGAGCTCGATTATGTCATCCCGGGCAACGATGATGCTATCCGAGCCGTTAAGCTGATCACCAGCAAGATGGCAGATGCAGTCATCGAGGCAAAGCAGGGCGAAGAGAACGCACAGGCAGACAGCGGCGAGCAGGCTGATCTTGCAGCAGAGTCTGCAGCAAGCGAGGCTGAGCAGGCTGCAGAAGGAACCGTCTGAGACCGTATTGATAAGGTAAAAAGGAGTTAACAATTATGGCAGCAGTAACAGCAGCACTTGTAAAGCAGCTCAGAGAAGTCAGCGGCGCCGGCATGATGGACTGCAAGAAGGCGCTCACCGAGACAAACGGCGATATCGATGCAGCCGTTGAGTATCTCCGTAAGAACGGTGCGATGAAGGCAGCCAAGAAGGCTAACCGCATCGCGGCAGAAGGTCTTGCATGGATTGCACAGGACGGCGATCACAAGGCAGCCGTCGTCGAAGTCAACTCCGAGACGGATTTCGTCGCTCAGAATGAGAAGTTCCGCACCTATGTTGACAAGGTCGCAAAGCAGGCTCTTCACAGCGATGCAAAGGACATGGATGCATTCCTCGCTGAGAAGTGGGAAGATCAGCCGGATGAGACTGTCAACGATGCTCTCATTGAAATGATCGCAGTCATCAGCGAGAAGCTCTCGATCCGCCGCTTTGAGAAGGTCGAGGAAGAGAACGGACTCGTCGCCACCTATGTACACGGCGGCGGCCGCATCGGCGTCATTGTCGATGCCGAGACCTCTGTCATCAACGATGAAGTCAGAGAAGCGGTGAGAAATGTTGCAATGCAGGTTGCAGCTCTCTCTCCGAAGTATATTGCAGCATCCGATGTGCCGGATGATGTAAGAGCGCACGAGAGCGAGATTCTTCTCGATGCAATCAAGAAGGAAAATGACGAGCTTCCGGAGAACAAGAGAAAGCCGCAGCAGATCCTTGAGAAGCAGCTGATCGGCCGTCTCAACAAGGAACTCCGTGAGATCTGCCTGAATGATCAGGTTTATGTCAAGGCAGAGGACGGAAAGCAGACCGTATCTTCTTATCTTGCACAGGTCGGCAAGGCAAACAACACCACCATCACCATCAAGAAGTTTGTCCGTTTCGAAGTCGGCGAAGGCATGGAGAAGAGAAACGAGAACTTTGCAGAAGAAGTTATGTCCCAGATCAAGAAATAACAGATCGTAAGACAGACAGGACATTCTCGCAATATTGAGGCGCAGACCGTAATCACGGCCTGCGCTTTTTGGTGTTATACTGAGAGCTGATATCAATTTTACGGCCTCCTTATCAAAGGGAACATATGACTGGAGAGGCCGGACTTTGAACGGCGCAGGCCCTGATACGGAGTATCTGTCGGCAGGCGGTCCGCTTTCACGAAAAATCCGATACGGTCATTCATAATTCACGGGCGGCTGCCCGGGAATGGAATCGGATTATTCAGATTATTTTTACAGATACATTTTATTGAGGATACTACATGATATTCAGACGAATCGACAGCAAGACTGTCAATTGCATAATCACTCCGCAGGATATGGAGAACCATGGGATCCGGCTTGACGATCTTTTTGAAAGAAAAGAGCAGGCAATGGAATTCCTTCACATGATTGTGGGCGAGGCGCAGCGAAGGGTGAATTTCAAGCCGGACGGTGCTGTCACAAGCATGCAGATGACGGTACTCCCGGACCATTCGGTGAGCCTTACTCTGTCGGAGCAGAGCGGAACGCAGTTCCGCATACTTCTGAAGAAAATTCAGCAGAAGCTTGGCATTGCGATTCCTGATAACGTGAAGAAGGAACTGGAAAAACTTTCCGAAGACCAGAAGATTGAGCGCCTGAAGGACTATGCGGCGAGAGTGCAGTCCGGCGAGGAGCGGGAAAAGGCAGCCAGGGAAGCTGGCCTTTCTTCGGGGACGGGCAGTGATGTAAATCCCGCCGGTACTTCCGCGGATATAACGCTTTCCGGGAAGACGCATGGAAGACAGATGAAGAAAGAGAAAAGCGCGGGACAGGCTGCGGGACAAAACGCGGATTCCGCGGACGGCGCTGCGGTCCTTTCGGATTTCTTCCTCTATGAATTTTCATCCTTCCGCGATGTTCTGGAATGCCTTACACATCTTTCCTCCCTTTCGGAAGAAAAGAAGACGAAAGATGTCTGCGTGGAAGTCTATGCGAGGCGGAATGCGTATTATCTTGTCCTTGACAGGAACGGGGCGGATGCTTCTTCGTTCAGTCAGACAGCGCTTTCTCTTAATGAGTACGGCCGTATGGTGACTGCGGGGAGTGCCGTGATCGCGCATGTCCGCGAGATTTACCGGCCTGTCCTGAAGCGGAGCACAATCGGAAAGCTTTCGTCAAAACTATGAGTATACGTCTGAATGCTTATATTGCCGGCTGCGGGATCTGTTCGCGCAGAGAAGCAGACCGGCTGATCGGACTTGGCGAGGTCACTGTGAACGGCGTTCTCGCACATCCCGGCGACAAAGTGGATGAGAATGGAAAAGACCTGGTTGCTGTCCGAGGGCGGGAAGTCCGTCCGCTTTCAAAAAAGAAAACAGTAGCATATTATAAACCGGCCGGCGTCACCTGCACTGCTTCGGATCCGCACGCGAAGGTGACGCTTTCTGATGCCTTTCATTATCCGGTGCGCCTTTCCTACGCCGGCCGCCTGGACCGGGATTCGGAGGGACTGCTTCTCATGACGAATGACGGCGCGCTCATCGAAGCGATGATGCGCGGTTCAAACGGCCATGAGAAGGAATACATCGTCCGGACAGAACACAGGATGAGCGATGCGGACCTTGCAAGAATGCGCGCCGGTATCTTTCTTAAAGAGCTCGGAGTGAAGACTAGACCCGCAAAGGTGGAACGTCTGGGCGATAAAACTTTTTCCATCGTCCTCACGGAGGGCCTGAACCGTGAGATACGGCGCATGGTGAAAACCTGCGGAGGAAATGAGGTAAGACGTCTCAAGCGGGTGCGGGTTCTGAACATTGCGCTGGGAGATATGAAGCCGGGGCAGATCCGGGAACTTTCCGAAGATGAGCTTGGAGAACTTTACCGGGAGGCGGGACTTTCCGGGAGGAGCAGAAGGTGACACACGAAGAGTACAGGAAGCTTGAGAAAACGATCGATGAGCACATGGACCGGTACTACAACCAGGATGCTCCTACCATAAGCGATTACGAATATGATCAGCTTATGCTTCAGCTGAAAGCGGCAGAAAAGGAACATCCGGAGTGGATTACCCCCGAATCACCGACACAGAAAATCGGCGGAACGGCAAAGCGGGAGGCCGGCGTTAAGGTCACACATGATGTTCCGATGCTCTCGATCGAGGATCTCTTCACCAAAGAAGACGTGACCGACTGGGTGGACAAGGTGCAGCAGATGCATCCGGGAGCAAAGTTTTCCGTGGAACAAAAAATCGACGGGCTCTCCATGTCTCTTCGCTACGCGAAGGATCCGGATACCGGAAAACTTGCGCTCCGGCTTGCCGAGACGCGCGGAGACGGACTTATCGGGGAGGATGTAACAGCGAATGCGCTGGTGATTCCGGATGTCGCGAAAACCATCGATCTTCCGTTTGACTCTTTGGAACTTCGCGGAGAGGTCTATATGACGCATGAGAATTTCGACCGCTTCAATGAAGAACAGGAGGCGGAAGGAAAGAAGACCGCAGCCAATCCAAGAAATCTTGCGGCCGGCACACTGAGGCAGCTCGACCCGAAAATCACGAAGGAGCGGGGTCTTCGGATGTTCATCTTCAACGTGCAGCGCGGACCTTCCGATTTTATGGCTGAACACGATGCGGCGCTCGATATTCTCGCCAGGGCGGGTGTCCCGGTTGTTTATCACAGAAACTGCAGCACGGCCGATGAGATCCTGTCTGCCATCGATGAAATCGGCGCGTCACGCGGCAGCCTGCATTATGACATTGACGGTGCCGTCGTCAAAATTGATCACACACCGTGGCGCAGCGATTTTCCGGCGGGAACGAAATATTCGAGCGGACACATCGCCTATAAATATCCTCCTGAGGAACGTACGGTCACAATGGACCGCATCATCGTTGATGTCGGGCGCACGGGAAAACTCACGTTCACCGGCGAATTTCACGACAGCGTAGCGGGCGGACCGGCCCGCCTGTGCGGGACGAGCGTAACCCGGGCTACGCTGCATAATCAGGATTACATCGATTCGATGCATATCGGCGTCGGAGGAAAGTACAGGCTCTTCAAGAGCGGGGAAATCATTCCGAAACTGGATGGCTGCGTGGAGGAACCGAAGGAAATCTATAAGGCTCCGTCCCTCTGCCCGGTCTGCGGGCAGCCCCTGATCCGTGAAGAAGATACGGCGGACATTCGGTGCATCAATCCTTCCTGCCCGGCACAGGTGTCGAGAACCATTGCCTATTTCGCATCCCGGGACGCCATGAATATCATGGGTCTCGGCGATCTGCTTGTCGACGCGCTCGTAAAGGAAGGATACTTATCCAATTATGCGGATATCTATGACCTTTACCTGCACCGCGGCGAGCTGGTGGAGAAGGGAATCATCGGCAAGGAGAAAAACACGGACAAGCTGCTTCGTGAGATTGAGAATTCCAAGCAGAATCCCCCGGACCGTTTCCTCACGGGACTGGCGATCCGGAATGTCGGCCGGTCCACGGCAAGGACTCTGATGCAGAGTTTTGACTCGATCGATGCGCTCTCCCGCGCAAGTGAGGAGGAACTGCTGGCAGTTCCGGATATCGGTGCGACAACGGCTCGGTGCATTCTGGACTTCTTCCATGAGGAAAATAACAGAGTGATTCTCGAGCGCTTCCGCAAAGCCGGCGTCAATATGGCCGTTCGGAAAGAGGACGGCGGAAGCGATGTTCTGGAGGGAAAAACATTTGTCGTCACGGGTACGCTTCCGACGCTCGGGCGGAATGAGATCACCGAACTCATTGTAAAGAACGGCGGAAAAGCCTCCGGCAGCGTGAGCCGCAGAACATCGTATCTCATTGCCGGCGAGGCTGCGGGAAGCAAGCTCGCAAAGGCCGGAGAGCTTGGTGTTCCGGTCATCACGGAGGAAGATTTCCTCAAAATGATTCATAGGGAAGGATAAATTCACATGCCCATCAAAGTACAGAACGATCTGCCGGTCCGGGAAACACTGGAAAGCGAGAATCTCTTCGTCGTCGATGAAGAGAGAGCTGTTCATCAGGATATCCGTGAACTGCAGATTCTGATCCTGAATCTCATGCCGAAAAAGGAGGATACGGAGCTTCAGCTTCTCCGGATGCTTTCGAATACACCGCTGCAGCTCGACATCACTTTCATGCGCATGGGAACACATGAGAGCACGCACACCTCGAGTGCGCATCTTCATAAGTTCTATTATACTTTTGAGGACCTGAAGGACCGGAAATACGACGGCATGATCATCACAGGGGCCCCGGTTGAAAAGCTGGAATACAGCGATGTCGACTATTGGCCGGAACTCTGCGAGGTCTTCGAGTGGTCGAAATCCCACGTAACGTCGACGTTCCATATCTGCTGGGGTGCACAGGCGGCTCTTTACTATCACTATGGCCTTGAAAAGGTGCTTCTGCCGCAGAAACTCTTCGGCATCTTTCCCCACGAGGTTCATCACAGAAAAGAACCGCTCGTCAGGGGTTTTGACGATTATTTTCTCATCCCGCACAGCCGCTACACGGAGGTGCCGGCAGAGGCGATCCACGGCTGTAAGGATCTGACTGTGCTGGCAGAATCAAAAGAGGCGGGAGTGCTGCTGTGCATCGCACAGGGAGGACGGCAGGTCTTCATCTTCGGACACGCCGAATATGACCGCTACACGCTTCGGGATGAGTATCTGCGCGACAGGGGAAAAGGACTCGGCACGGCGCTTCCGAAAAATTATTTCCCGGATGATGACCCGGAAAGGGAGCCTTATCTTCAGTGGCGTTCCCACTCGAGCCTTCTCTACGCAAACTGGATCAATTACTATGTATATCAGAAGACGCCGTACAGCATCAATGATATTCATGGTTTTGACGACTGACGGCAGCGGTGGAGCATGCAGGATTGTCAATGCGTGAAAACACCGAGTATACGCTGCAGCGCAGCGTACAGAATAATAAAGGCGTGAACACACGGCGGATTCGCCGCGGATCTGCCCACATGAAAATGCAGAATGAAGAGAGCTGCTTCTTTTAATCGTACGAAGAGGAAAGAGCGAAAACAAAATATCGGCGCAAAGGCTCTGAGAAGGGCTGCTGCGGCAATGCTTTGTGCTGCGGCAATTCTCTCGCTCGGAGGGTGCAGCCTGCCGGGAGGCGGTTCTTTCTCTTCGGGCAGTCCGGGAGCAGAAGGAGAGGAAGTTTCCGGAGCGGATGAGAACAGTGCGGAGAAGGAATCCGCAGACGTCATCCTGGAGGATTCTTCCTCAGCAGAGAATAAGAAGCAGCCGCCGTTTGATCCGGAAACCGATTCCTATATTTCAGAGGGAACTGTGCCGTCCGATGCCGGAACGGACGACACCCGGAAAAACACAAATACATCTCTTTCCGTGCCTACGATTCTCAAGAAAATAGGAGAGGATTGGTTTCTTGTCGACTGCTATCACAGTCAGATTTTGTATCTTTCCGGCGATGAAGAGACCATGGAGAGTTCAGAACTGACGGACTGGAATGTTCTTCCTGCCGAGGGCATGAAGCAGCCGCATACAATCGCGGGGGACGGGACCGTGCTTCTGGCCGACGATACGGAGAATAACCGGGTCCTTGTATATTGTAAGGATGAGAACGGCATCTGGCAGTGCTCTCAGGTTTTCACGGATATTGGGACGCGCCCGCACTTCAGTGTCTACGACAGTACCGCCGATACCTTCTATGTGTGGAGTTCGGAAAACGGCGAACTTTATTGTTTCCGGCGTGCAGAAGGCGATACGAAGGTGTATCTCACCGAGGTGCGGTCCTGTGAGCGGCTGAAGAATACCTATGTGCGTTCGTTTACGGTTATGGGAAGCTCCATTCTGTTTGTCGCCGGAACTTCGGGATCGGGCGACACGCCGGCAGTCATCCTGTGCAATCTGGGGGACCTTGCGGTCCGCGCGGAATATCCGGTTGCATCGCAGTACGCTGGAATGGTACAGATCATGCCTGTGCTGGAGTCGTCGGATGAAACCGCTTACGCAAATGGAAGCGACACGCAGGAGGACTTTCCCTGGGGAAGCAGTGAAGGGTATTTTGCCACGATTTCAACAGATGCGGAGGGAAGTCAGGATTATGCGACCATCCTGCGCATAAGTTCCCTCGAGGCGCTCACGGATCCGGCGGGGCAGTCCGTGCAGGATATTTACAGCACTTATTTCGTCGGCGGAGGCACCCCATACTATATGTCCCGCATAGACGGGGCGTATTTTCTGACAGAGCATAGGCTTCCCGGCCACAGCCTCTGGAAGTTCATGGTGGAGGACGGTGCGGTTACAGACGAGAAAAGCATTTTCTGATTTTCTGAATATTCATCAATTTAACATAATCCCTTGTAAAACACACCAATAATGTGGTATAAAACCTCTTATCTGCTGTATACACGTGTCCATACTGTATGGACATGTGTTTACTGCGGACAGAATGCAACAGAAGTGAGGTAAGTCCGTTGGCTAAATATATTGTGAAACGTGTGCTGCTTGCCGTCGTGACACTTTTCCTTGTCTGCCTGATCACATTCTTTTCCATGAATGCGATTCCCGGCGGGCCTTTTAATGGAGAGAAGGCAAAGTCACAGGCGGTTATTGATGCATTGAACGCCCGGTACGGTCTTGATAAACCGCTCGGTCAACAGTTCATCAATTATATGACCGGTATTCTGCACGGTGATTTTGGTGTCTCTCTCAAGACAAACCGCGAGATCAGCACGATCATCGGAGAGTCCTTCCCGATATCGGCAAAAATCGGTCTTATGGCCATCGTGGTGGCCCTTATCTTCGGTCTGATTCTGGGCTGCACGGCAGCTCTGAACCGCAATAAATGGCCGGATCATGTCATTATTTTCTTTGTCACGCTGTTTACCGCGATGCCTTCCTTTGTCATGGCATCCTTCCTGCTTCTGGTATTCTGTATCCAGCTGCAGTGGGTCCCTGTCTGGAGCACGACAAGCCATAATTATATTCTGCCTGTCATCGCGCTTTCGCTCCCGCCGATGTCCTATATCACCCGTCTTACCAAGACCTCGATGCTGGATGCACTCGGTCAGGATTATGTCCGCACCGCACGGGCGAAGGGCGTAAAGCCAACCAAGGTCATTTTCGTGCATACCCTCCGCAATGCTCTCATACCGGTCGTCACTTATGTCGGACCGCTCACCGCTTCGATTCTTACCGGTTCCCTCGTTGTTGAAAAAATCTTCACCATCGGCGGACTTGGATCGAAATTCGTTGATTCCATCACGAACCGTGATTATCCGCTGATCATGGGAACCACTATTTTCCTCGCGACAATCATGATTCTGATGAACCTTATCACCGATATTGTTTATAAGATCATCGATCCGAGAATCAAGCTCGAATGACAGCGATCTGCGCAGTCTGTTCCGATACGCGGCACCCGGATGCAGTCCATCCGGATGCAGTGCATCCGGATTAACGCAGCCGGAAGAATTATCCGATCTATGAGAAAGGGAACACAATGGCAAAGAATTTTGATATCCCTGCACCAAAGAAAAAACCTCTGAGTCTGCAGCTGGATCCGAAAAAATTTGAGAAGGCGACCGATGAGGAGAAGCGTCAGGCGGACGTTATGGCCGAGTCCTCAACCTTCTTCCGCGACGGCATGAGGCGTCTTCGTAAAAACCCGATCGCCGTCATCGCATTTGTAATTCTTGTTTTTATCATTCTCGTTATGATTTTTGCTCCGATGATCGTGCCGTACGGCTATTCGGAGATCATTACCGTCGAGGGTGTGCGTGACAAGACGGCTGCAAACATGGCTCCTTTCCAGTATTCCACGATGGAAAAGGAATATATGCAGAAATACAACGTGACAGTATTTCCGCACATTTTCGGTACCGATGAGCTCGCCAGGGACTATTTTATCCGTGTCGTCTATGGTATGCGCGTATCCTTCCTTGTCGGTATTTTCGCAAGTCTCATGGTCCTGATTATCGGAACCATCTACGGTTCGATCTCAGGTTACTGCGGCGGCAAGGTCGATATGATCATGATGCGGATCGTCGATATCATTTATTCTCTGCCGGATCTTCTGATGATCATCCTTCTCTCCGTTGTGCTTCGTGAGACAGTCGATTTCTCGAGTGTGCCGATCATCGGAAAGCTTGGCACGAACATGGTCTCAATGTTCATTGTCTTCGGCCTTCTGTACTGGGTCGGTATGGCACGTCTCGTCCGCGGTCAGATTCTCACGATCAAGGAAAACGAATATGTTCTTGCCGCCAAATCAATGGGAGCTTCCGGCGGAAGAATCATCCGCAGACATATTCTTCCGAACTGTCTGTCTGTCATCATCATCAGCACTGCACAGGAAATTCCTTCTGCCATTTTCACGGAGTCCTATCTTTCGTTTGTAGGACTCGGCGTTGCAGTCCCGATGCCTTCTCTCGGTGCACTAGCCAACACGGCCCGCTCCGGTATGCAGTCTTATCCGTGGAAGCTGGTTTTCCCGGCAGTTGCCATCATCCTCATCTGCCTTGCATTCAACCTTCTCGGCGATGCAATGCGCGATGCGTTTGACCCGAAGCTGAAGAACTGATCGGGCACAGCAGGGTGCAGCAGGGCATGTCCGGATATGTATTTCCGGGTGATGAAAAAGATAAAAGCTTTCTCGAAAGGAAAGAAGTCAATGTCAGAAGCAGAAGCTTTAAAAGAGAATGAAGAAAAAGTAGAAGAGAAGGTCCGGGAGAATGATGAGGACAACATCCTCGAGGTAAAGGATCTTCACACTGCTTTCACGACTGAGTCCGGTATCGTCAATGCCGTAAACGGCGTTTCCTTCAATCTGAAGAAAGGAAAGATTCTCGGAGTGGTTGGCGAATCCGGTTCCGGAAAATCGGTGACGGCCTATTCCATCATGCAGATTCTCTCCGACAACGGAAAGGTCGTCGGCGGACAGATCCTCTACAAGGGACAGGATATTCTCAAGTATACAAAAAAACAGATGGAAGATTTCCGCGGCAACAAGTGCTCGATTATCTTCCAGGATCCGATGACTGCTCTGAATCCGGTTTTCACGGTGGGCTGGCAGCTCCGCGAGGCACTGCAGCTTCATACGCAGTACAAGACGAAGGAAGCTGCCAACAAGCGAGCGGTTGAGCTCCTCACGATGGTCGGCGTCAATGAGCCGGCGAGCAGAATCAAACAGTATCCGTTCGAGCTTTCCGGGGGCATGCGCCAGAGAGTCATGATCGCCATGGCTCTTGCCTGCGAGCCGGATATTCTGATCGCGGATGAGCCGACGACGGCTCTTGACGTGACGATTCAGGCACAGATCCTTGACCTGATGAAAGACCTTCAGAAAAAACTCGGTATGGCAATTATTCTCGTCACGCATGACCTCGGTGTCATCGCTTCGATGTGCGATGAAATTATCGTTATGTACGGCGGCCGCGTCTGCGAGAGGGGAACGGCGGATGATATTTTCTATCGTCCATGCCATGAATATACCAAGGGTCTGCTCCGCTCGATTCCGAATCTCAATAATATGAATGAGAAGCTCGTTCCCATCGGGGGCACTCCGATCAATATGCTGAAGATGCCCAAGGGATGTGCATTCTGCCCGCGCTGTGATAAGGCAATGGAAATCTGCCTGACCGAGCAGCCGGAGGAGATGCAGATGCCGGACGGACATTATGCATCCTGCTGGATGAATGTGAAGAAAGAACTGGAAGAGGAAGGCCGCTTCAGTGAAACTGCGGACGGAAAGATTGTGGAGAACGTTTCGGCCGCTTCCGGGGAGGTAAAGGCGTAATGGGAGAGACGGAGACAAAAAAGAAAAGCAAATATCTCGTTGAGGTAAAAGACCTCAAGGAATACTTCCCGATCAAGACGGGATTCTTCAAGACGACTCCCCTCAAGGCTGTCGACGGCGTCTCCTTCAATATTGAAGCCGGCAAGACACTCGGACTTGTCGGAGAGTCTGGATGCGGCAAGACGACTGTAGGACGGACGCTGCTCCGACTCTACAAACCGACCGGCGGAGAGTTCTATTTTGACGGTGAGCTTGTCACGGACAAGAATATTTATCCTCTGCGCCGCCAGATGCAGATGGTATTCCAGGACCCGTATTCATCCCTGAATCCGCGTATGACCGTCGAGGATATCATCGGTGAGCCTCTGGATATCCATCATCTCTACACGACAAAACAGGACCGCCACGATAAAATCATGCACCTCATGGAAATGGTCGGTCTGAATGCTGAGCATGCCACCCGTTATGCGCATGAGTTTTCCGGCGGTCAGCGGCAGAGAATCGGCATCGCGCGTGCACTTGCCGTGAATCCGCGCTTCATCGTCTGCGATGAGCCCGTATCCGCGCTGGATGTTTCCATTCAGGCGCAGGTTATCAATATGTTTGAGGAATTGCAGGATAAGCTCGGCGTTGCATATCTGTTCATTGCGCATGATCTGCTCGTTGTCCATCATATTTCCGACCGGATTGCGGTCATGTATCTGGGCAGGATCGTTGAAATCGCAGACGCGGATGAACTGAACAGTTCTCCGATTCATCCGTACACGCTTTCGCTTCTTTCGGCTGTTCCGATTCCGGACCCGAAGACGGCACGTGCGTCAAAGCGCATCATTCTCGAGGGCGACGTTCCCTCTCCGCTGCGCATGCCCACAGGCTGCCCGTTCCGGACACGCTGTCGTTATGCGACAGAGCAGTGCGCTGCTGAGATGCCGCCCCTTACGGACCGCGGCGGGAACCATCTTGTGGCCTGCTGGAACAAATGACTTCGGTGAGAAGGCGGGCCGGAGTACAGCCCCGATGACTGAGGCGGGGCACATCAACGGGTATTGTAAATTCGCATATATTTGTTCTATAATATTTTCCCGTATTAAAAGTGCGGTAATATCGGATGTTTCATCCGTTATTATGGGACAGCTCACAAGAGGTGTCCCGGATAAATTCCCAAGGAGGAAAAATTATGAAAAAGAAAGCATTGGCACTTGTGCTTACCGGCGCAACAGCTGTAAGCCTGCTTGCCGGATGCGGTTCTGCTGCACAGGCTCCGGCAGGGGCAAGTTCAGCAGCGGCCACCACAGAAGCAGCAGCGGAAGAAACCACGGCTGCATCGGAGGCATCCAGCGAGACGTCCGGCGCAGCATCCACGGAAGCTGCAGCAGACAGCACCTGGCCGGAAAATGTCGATCTGAAGGCTTCGTCCTATAACGAAGCAGCTCCGGACTGGACGGAATATGATCAGCTCATCACGGATATCCGAACCGATCTTGACCTCGAGGATCGCGAAGCGAAGATGCATCAGGCTGAGGACATGCTGATGGCTACCGGCGCTGTCCAGCCGATCTATTACTACAACGATCTTTATCTCGAGAACACGGCATGGAGCGGTGATTATGCAACCGTGTTCGGAACCAAGTATTTCCAGTATGCAAAGAAGGACGGAAAAGCGGCTGATGTCATGAACATCAACCTTGCCTCTGAGCCGGATCATCTGGATCCTCAGCTCAACAGCACCGTCGATGGTGCAGCTCTCGCGGTTGCTGCATTCGTCGGTCTTTACACCAACAGCGCGGAAGGAAAGATCGTTCCCGCACTTGCGGACGGAGATCCGGAGGTTTCGGATGATGGTCTTACCTACACCATCAAGATGAAGAGTGACCTCAAGTGGTCGGACGGAACACCGCTCAATGCAAATGACATTGTCAATTCCTGGAAGAGAGCAGCAGATCCCAACACTGCTTCTGACTACTCTTATCTGTTTGCAGTATTTGACGGATACAGCGACGACGGCTCCACCGAGATCAATGCAACGGCTGTCGATGACAATACGGTTCAGTTCAAGCTTGTAGCTCCCTGCCCGTACATCATGGACCTTCTTGCATTCCCTGTATTCATGCCGGTTCCGGCTGCAGCATTTGACAGCCTTGACTGGGCAAACGAAGCAGGATTCGTTTCCGACGGTCCGTATACTCTGAAGACCTGGAACCACAACGAGTCCATGGTTTATGTCAAGAACCCGAACTACTATGATGCGGACAACGTCTCTGTGAATGAGCTTCACTTCATGCTTTCTGCAGATGATACCGCTATCCTCGGTGCATTCCAGTCCGGTGACATCGATTATGCAGATACCGTTCCGACCGATGAAATCCAGACTCTGAAGGATACCCCTGAGTTCCACGTAATCCCGAACCTCGGCACCTATTTCGTATGCTTCAACGTCAACAGCGATCTGTTTTCAGGCAAGACTGTAAAGCAGGCAGCTGAGATGAGAAGAGCAATGGGCCTTCTGATCGACCGCCAGTATATCATTGATCAGGTCGGCCAGACCGAGCAGGAAGTCGCTACTTCGTTCATTCCGACCGGCATGAGCGATGGCCACGGCGGAGAGTTCAAGACCAACGATGACGCTTATACCTATCCGGTAGACAATGGCTACTATCAGGATCTGTCCGTCAATGCGGACGACACGCAGGAAGCAATCGATCTCCTCAAGGATGCAGGTTATGAGTTCGATGACAACAACATGCTTTCCGCTGATACGCCGATTTCCATCACGTACCTCACCAATGAGGGATCCGGTCATGAAGCAATTGCTCAGCTGATCCAGCAGGATCTCGGAGCAATCGGCATCCAGGTCGAAGTAACCAAGGAAGACTGGCAGACATTCCTTAACGACCGTAAGTCCGGCAACTTCGATGTAGCCCGCGGCGGATGGCTTGCTGACTACAACGACCCGATCAACATGCTCGAGATGTACACCTCTGATTCGGGCAACAACGACTGCCAGTTCGGCAAGAGCAACTAATGACAGAATGAATCGGAAGGCTCTGAAAAACAAAGCCTGAGATCCATATGACAGAGCAGAGGGATGCATATCTTCGGATATGTGTCCCTCTTTTTGTGTGCAGGCAAAGCCTTTGTCTGCGGATAAGGCCGACAGAAAATAAAAATCCCGGAGGAGTCCGTTTAACGTAAAAACGGATTCCTCCGGGATCTTTCGTGACCTGTGACAATGCTCAGACGGCTTTAAGCTTCTTCTACAGGCTGTACTTCATGCTGCTTCTGCATCTCGCGGTCGAGGTTCTTCTGGGCAGTAGAGAGCATCAGCTTGATGCGGTTCAGCTGGTTTACTTCCGATGCACCCGGATCGTAATCAATCGCGGTGATATTGGCATCCGGATAAACACGGCGGATTGCCTTGATGACGCCCTTTCCCACGACGTGATTCGGCAGGCAGCCGAACGGCTGGATACAGATGATGTTCTTCACACCATGCTTGAGAAGACTTACCATCTCACCGGTCAGGAACCAGCCCTCGCCGGACTGATTGCCGATCGAGACGATCGTCTCAGCGTATTTCACTGTATCATAAATATTCGTGAACGGATCGAATCGCTCCGATTTCTTCAGCGCTGCATTGATCGGCTTTAAAAAGCTCTGAATGGCGTTGATGCCGAGCCGGCATGCAACAGCCGTTTTCTTCGAGGTGCCGAACTCCTTCGCTTTGTAAATCTGATTGTAGAAGCAGTAGAGCATGAAGCCCATCAGGGACGGAACCTCGGCCTCGGCTCCCTCGCCCTCGAGAACGTCCACCAGATGGTTGTTCGCGAGCGGAGAGTACTTCACGAGAATTTCTCCGACGATGCCGACGCGCGGCTTCTTCACATCGTTGATGGGAAGAGCATCGAAATCAGCGATGATCTCTTTGCACATCTTCTGAACTTTGTGAAGATCAGGTCCTTTGACAGTTGTGAGGAAATCGATAACCTTCTCTTTCCATTTTTCATGAAGCTCATTCGCACTTCCCTTCACTTTTTCATAGGGGCGGACGCGGTACAGGCACTTCATGAACACATCGCCGAATACGCAGGCGAACCCAAGACGGACGAGCGTCTTGAGATTTACCTTGAATCCTGGATTCGACTCGAGACCGGAGAGGTTTGCGCTGATGACAGGAACCTGCTCCATACCGGCCTTTTTAAGAGCACGGCGGATAAAGCCGATGTAATTCGATGCACGGCACACACCGCCGGTCTGCGACATGATGATGGCAGTCCGGTTCGGATCGTATTTGCCGGATTCAAGAGCTTCCATGAACTGGCCCACGACACACAGCGACGGATAGCAGGCATCGTTGTTCACGTACTTGAGACCGTAGTCAACGGCACTCTTCGTCGCATTGCTGAGGACCACAAAATTGTAGCCGACAGACCGCATGGCCGGTTCGATGAGCTCGAAATGGATCGGGGACATCTGCGGGCAGAGGATGGTGTAGCCTTCCTCATACATTTTTTCGGTGAACGGCACCTTCCGGATCTGTGTCGAGTGAAGAAGACGGCCGGATGATGTTTTGCCGGTCACGGCATCCACATAAAGACCCGGATGCTCTGCGGCAGACTTGCCGCTGTCTTCGGTGACAGACCTGCTGCCTGCTGTATCAGGGCAGCCGGCAGATGCAGCCTCGGAAACGGATTTTTCATAGGATACCGCATCGGAGACAGACGCCGGAATGGACGCGGACGCTTCCTGTGCTGCGGCTTTCTTCCGGTTCCTGTTCCGGATGCGCAACGCTGCCAGAAGCGAACGCACGCGGATACGGGCTGCGCCGAGGTTATTGACTTCATCGATTTTCAGGCATGTGTAAATCTTGTCCGAGCCGGAGAGAATATCATTTACCTGATCGGTTGTGACCGCATCCAGACCGCAGCCGAAGGAATTCAGCTGAATCATGTCGAGGTCATCACGGGTTTTGACGAAGGCAGCCGCGCGGTACAGGCGGGAATGGTACATCCACTGGTCGAGTGCTACAATCGGGCGCTCCGGATCCCCGAGGTTCGAAATGGAATCCTCGGAGAGGACGGCAATTCCATAGGAGTTGATCATCTCCGGGATACCGTGGTTAATCTCAGGATCGATATGATATGGACGGCCTGCGAGGACGATGCCGTGCACATGATGCTCTTCCATGTACTGGAGCGTCTCGCGTCCCTTCATCTGGATATCATCGCGGCAGTTCTGCAGCTCGTCCCATGCGGCGGCGGCTGCTGCGCGCACTTCCTTCTCGGGAAGCGGATGGTCGATATAGTCCGGCTCCGGACGAATGATCCCCGTTGCTGCTTCCTCTGTTTCCGTGCGCTCCGGATCCTGACCGCCCCTGCAGAATTCCTTCACAAGTCCCTCGGACGCTGTTTCCAGTGAGGTGAATGCAAAGAACGGGTTGCGGTATGTAACCTTTCCGGCCGCGATCTCATCCACGTTGTTGCGGATGTTCTCGGAGTAAGAGGTGACGATCGGGCAGTTGAAATGGTTGTCGGCATCCTTTGTCTCATTGCGCTCGAAAAACAGAGCAGGGTAGAAGATGAAGTCGACATCCTGCTTAATGAGCCAGCTGATGTGGCCGTGGACAAGTTTTGCCGGGTAACATGCAGACTCGGACGGAATGGATTCGATGCCGAGTTCGTAGATCTGGTGCGTGCTTGCCGGAGAGAGGACGACGCGGTAGCCGAGCTTTTTGAAGAAAGTCGCCCAGAACGGGTAGTCCTCGTATATACCGAGGACACGCGGAATGCCGACGGTCCCGCGGGGAGCCTTGTCAGCGTCCAGCGGTTCATAGTCGAAGATTCTCTTCAGCTTATATTCATAGAGGTTCGGAATGCCGTTTGCATTCTTCTTGAGGCCGAGGCCGCGCTCGCAGCGGTTGCCGGAGATGAACTGACGGCCGCCGGTAAAGCGGTTGATCGTGAGACGGCAGCTGTTGTTGCAGCCTTTGCAGTGCACCATGCTTGTCTGAAACTCCAATTCCTCCATCTGTTTGAAGGAGAGCATGGTCGAGTGAAAATATTTGCGGTCTGCAACGGTGCGGGCATACTCGGAGTCGTCCTCCGGTGCGCCGGTGGAACCATTTGCCATCCCGGTGATAACACTGTCGGGACGGTTCGCCGCGGTGTCAAAATCTGTCTTTGCGTGTCTTTCTGCTTCCAGTACGGACTTGTCCGCTGCGACGCCTGCTTCCTTTGCCTCATCGACGGCTGTGTGATAGCGCTCTTTTGCAATCAAGGCTGCACCGAATGCACCCATGATACCGGCAATGTCGGGCCGGATGACCTGTCCGCCGGAGATTTTCTCGAATGCACGCAGCACGGCATCGTTGTAGAAGGTTCCGCCCTGCACGACAATGTTTTTGCCGAGCGCGGAAGCACTCGAGACCTTGATGACTTTGAACAGAGCATTTTTGATGACGGAATAGGCAAGGCCGGCGGAGATATCAGAGACGGATGCCCCCTCCTTCTGCGCCTGTTTGACCTTGGAGTTCATGAAAACGGTGCAGCGGGTGCCCAGATCGATCGGATGCTCGGCGAACAGAGCTGCCTTGGCAAAATCCTGTACCGAATAATCGAGTGATTTTGCAAATGTTTCGAGGAAAGAGCCGCAGCCGGACGAGCATGCCTCATTGAGAAGGACGGAGTCGACCGCATGGTTCTTGATGCGGATGCACTTCATATCCTGGCCGCCGATATCAAGGATGCAGTCGACGTCCGGGTCGAAAAACTGCGCAGCATAATAGTGCGAGATCGTCTCGACCTCGCCGTAGTCCAGCATGAAGGCCGCCTTGAGCAGAGCCTCGCCGTAGCCGGTGGAGCAGCCTGTGACAATTTTTGCATCGGGCGGCATCAGGGAATCAATTTCCCGGATGGAGCGGATGGCTGTCTTGAGAGGCGATCCGTTGTTGCTTGAATAGAAAGAGTAGAGCAGCTGTCCGTCTTCGCCGATCAGGGCGAGCTTGGTCGTCGTTGATCCGGCATCGATGCCGAGATAGACGTTGCCGCGGTATGTGGAAAGATCGCCTCGTCCGACCTTTGCCTTCTCGTGGCGGGCGCGGAATGCGTCGTATTCCTCTTCACTGCTGAAGAGAGGATCCATGCGGGCAACTTCAAACTGCATGTGAATATCGCCGGCGAGCTTGTCCTTCAGTGCGCCGAGCGTTGTGAAATTATCTTCCTTTGCATTCATGGCAGAACCCATGGCTGCGAAAAGGTGGGAATTATCGACGTCGATGGTGTGCTCTTCATCGAGTTTTAACGTCCGGATGAAGGCCTTCTTGAGTTCAGAGAGGAAATGCAGCGGTCCGCCCAGAAAGGCGACGTGGCCGCGGATCGGCTTGCCGCAGGCAAGGCCCGAGATCGTCTGATTTACAACGGCCTGGAAGATAGAAGCAGCCAGGTCTTCCTTCGTCGCACCTTCATTGATCAGGGGCTGGATATCGGACTTGGCAAAAACTCCGCAGCGCGCGGCGATGGTATAGAGCGACTTATAATTTTTCGCATACTCATTCAGACCGGCGGCGTCTGTCTGAAGCAGAGATGCCATCTGGTCGATGAAAGAGCCGGTGCCGCCGGCGCAGATGCCGTTCATCCGCTGCTCGACGTTGCCGTTCTCGAAGTAAATGATTTTTGCGTCCTCACCGCCGAGCTCGATGGCGACATCCGTCTTCGGAGCAATCTCCTGAAGAGCTGTCGAAACGGCAATGACTTCCTGCGTGAACGGGATGCCGACGCAGTTTGCGAGCGTAAGGCCGCCTGACCCGGTGATGACCGGATGAACCGTCACATCGCCCAGCTTTTCGTACGCTTCTTCGACAAGGATACGGAGCGTCGCCTGAATATCGGCATGGTGACGCCTGTAGTCGGAAAACATGAGATGATGGGCCGGATCGAGAATCGCAGTTTTAACGGTGGTCGATCCGATGTCAATGCCCAGTGTGTAATCTTTGGATATCATGGAATAACCTCTATAGGTCTGAAAAAGTTTAGAAGAAAGCGGTCTTCCTGTCCGGAAGAGAGAAAAAACCCGGCTGCCGGATGCTCGCTTTATTGGCTTTTTGCGCTGCATCACTACATCTTGTACTGAGATGCAGACAACCGGTCCATATCCGGTATACAGCGCCGCCCGATCATTCATTGCGATTATAGTGCCCGGTTTTGGCAAAAGCAACGCAGCCGGACGCCACAAAACATTAAAAATGTGTAAAATAGGAAGAAAGTCAAAGACGCCCGGGCAGAAGCTGCGGTATAGTACTGGATGTATGCAAGTGCGGGCTGCCGCCGTCAGGCAGGCGTCCGGTGAAATCCTGTAAGACAGCCATTATTCAGTTCTGAGAGGAAAAGGAATGTCACTTGACAATTTTGACCGTAAAATGGAGCGCAGGTTCGGACGATTTGCGGTCCGGAATCTGTCTCTTGCCCTGATTATCTGCTACTTTTTCGGATATCTCATCAGCTATGTGAATCCGGCTTTTCTCAATTATCTCACGCTCAATCCGTACGCGATTGTGCATGGCCAGATCTGGCGCATCTTCACCTGGATCATCATGCCGCCGGAGCAGGAGAATCTTTTCTTCGTGCTCATCATGATGCTTTTTTATTACAGCATCGGCGTAGCTCTGGAGCGTGTCTGGGGCACCTGGCATTACAATGTATATATGTTCATGGGCTTTCTGTTCACCGTCATCGGCTCCTTTGTCATGATGGGCTGGACTTATGCGTTTCATGGGGAAGCCATTGCGAGTATGGGCGCTTCTGCGTATTTTGCAGCGGCTGCACTCTATTTCAGCACCTACTATGTGAACATGTCGATTTTTCTTGCGTATGCCGCTTCATTTCCGGATATGCAGGTTCTCCTCATGTTCTTTATTCCGGTCCGCGTGAAATACCTCGGTGTTGTCTATGCCGTCTTCCTTGTGATCGATGCATTTTCAGGCAATTACATCACACGGATCGCTCTGTTTGCCTCCCTTCTCAATTTTCTAATTTTTTTCCTGCGCTCGAGGAACATGAGCCGTATAAGTCCGCGCGAGATGAAGCGGAAAGCTGACTGGCGCAGGGCAACCGGCAAATCCGAAAGGGACGGGAAAACATGGTCGCGCGGGCAGGACGGCTGGATGCATGCGCAAAACTCCGGAGAGAAAAACGCAGATACGTTAAGCGGCCGTGCACAGACTTCAAGGACGGATCGCGACGATATTCTCCGCGGCAATTTCCGGAAGCCGATCCATCGATGCGCAGTCTGCGGCAGAACGGAATTCGATGACCCGAATCTTGAATTCCGGTACTGCAGTAAGTGCGAGGGAAACTACGAATACTGCACGGATCACATTTTCATGCATGTGCACGTGCGCGCAGGGGACCCCTCTTGTTTTGACGCGGACGGTCATGTAAAAATGATCCCGGGAATGAATAAGCAGGATAACAGCCGGTCATAATCGGAGATGTTACCTTATATTTTTCAGGCCAACAGCCTGATCGTACAGGCAGGTATTTATGAGCACAGAATTTTCTGCATCGAATAATGAAGAAAGATTTCTTGAGGATCTGAAAGGACTTCTCGAAAAGGGAAAACGCAACGGAGGGAGCCTGACGGAGGCGGAAGTGCGAGACTCTTTCACACAGGAGCTCTCCGACGATCAGATGGAAGTCATCCGGAAATATCTTGAAAGCAACAATATCGGCGTGGGAAAGCGGATCGGAATTTCCGAACTTCTCACGGAGGAAGAGCAGAAATATCTTGATGATTATCAGGAAGAACTCTCCGCAATTGAAATTCCGGAGGACAGCGTTCTCGACGCAGTGAAGCTGAATGCGATGGCAGGGGATGCAGACGCACAGAAGGAACTGGCAGAGTACATGCTCCAGAAGGTTGTAGACCTTGCCAAAATGTATGCGGGACAGGGAGTTTATATCGAGGATCTCATCGGCGCCGGCAACGAAGCGCTGATGATCGGCGTAAAGCTTCTGGCACCGCTGGAGGGGCCGCAGGATGTCGAGGGGGCGCTCACCGAGCGGATTATGAAGGCGATGGAAAAGCTCATCCGCGAGGATGCGGACACTTCCGACAATAATCAGAGTGTTGCGGACAGGATAAACCGGGTTGCGGATGCCGCGCATGCACTCGCACAGGAACTCGGCCGAAAGGTGACGGTGATGGAGCTTGTCGGAGAGGGACAGTTCACGATGGATGAGGTCATGGACGCCATCCGGATCACGGCAAACAAAATCGAAGACATCGATTATAAACAGCCGCAGTGAAGAGAAGGCCGCGGCCGGGGAGTTCTGCCGGCATTTCGCATAGGAATGCAGGCTGATGCACCAGAACAGAAGACAGAGGAATAAGATTTGAGCTTAAATATCAACCAGGCAGACAACACCGATTTTAAATATGAGATGAACGATCTGACCGTTCTGTATTACGGCGCGAAGTATACGCTCCGGGAAATCGTGGACGATCTGAACGGCAGCATGAAGTTCCGCAGCATTGTCAAATCGTATCTGATGAAGGATTATTCTCCGGACACAACCCTGGAAAGTCTTTTCTACTACATGGAACCTGACAGTGATGCTTACGAGGTGTTCCGGGAACTGAGGACCAAAGTGCGCATCAATATTCCGGTATATCGGAGAAAGCTTTTTGGAGGAAAAGAGAGAATCTACAAGGAGAGCATTATGCCCGTCTCGGACTTTGCAAAGATTCCGTCCGAAGAGAAAAAGAAGCAGGGGATTGTCATCGGCGAGATTCAGATTTCGAAGATGGGGCTCATGCGTTTTACGGTATAATGCAAATCTCGTTGCAAACGTTCTGGGGATATGGTACGTTTCCTGTATCGGACGTTCTGTCCGGCGCGGCAGCTGTTCCGGCTGCCGTCAGCGGAATTCTTCCGCTGACTGTCATCCTTTTGTTTTGCCCCTTGACGAAAACAGGGGAGGTACGTATCATTGTAACAGAACACACGTTCGAACGAAGGAAACGGTGTTCCTAAATTCATGGCGCCGCAGTGCGCCCCGGGGGAAGCAGTAAATGAGTGCAGACAACATGAATCAGGAAGAGAAGAAGAAGGCGCTGGACGCAGCCGTCCTGCAGATTGAGAAGGCATACGGCAAGGGATCCATTATGAGACTCGGCGATCCCGCCAATAAAAAAATGAATGTGGAGACAATCCCGACCGGATCTCTTTCTCTTGATATCGCACTGGGTCTCGGCGGTATCCCGAAGGGAAGAATCGTAGAGGTCTACGGACCGGAATCTTCCGGCAAGACGACCCTGACGCTTCATATGATTGCGCAGGTTCAGAAGAGAGGCGGAATCGCCGGCTTCATTGATGCCGAGCATGCCCTGGATCCGGTTTATGCGAAAAATATCGGTGTCGATATCGACAATCTGTATATTTCACAGCCGGACAGCGGTGAGCAGGCGCTGGAAATCGCGGAAACCATGGTGCGTTCCGGGGCAATTGATATCGTGGTCATCGACTCTGTTGCGGCTCTAGTGCCCAAGGCCGAGATTGACGGTGAGATGGGAGATTCGCATGTCGGTCTGCAGGCCCGTCTGATGAGTCAGGCACTCCGCAAGCTCACGGCTGTGATCAGCAAATCAAACTGCACAGTTGTCTTTATCAATCAGCTTCGCGAGAAGGTCGGTGTCATGTTCGGCAATCCGGAGACCACCACAGGCGGCCGTGCTCTGAAATTCTATTCCTCTGTCCGCCTGGATGTGCGCCGTATCGAATCGATCAAGCAGGCAGGAGAAGTCATCGGAAACCGCACGAGAGTAAAGGTTGTCAAGAACAAGATCGCACCGCCGTTCAAGGAAGCAGAGTTTGACATCATGTTCGGAAAGGGAATCTCCTATGAGGGCGATGTGCTTGACCTTGCGGCAAAGGTCGATATCGTCAATAAATCCGGTGCCTGGTACAACTACAGGGGTGAGAAGATCGGCCAGGGACGTGAGAACGCAAAACAGTACCTTGTGGATCATCCGGACGTCTGCGCAGAGATTGATGAGCTGGTGCGCGAACACTATGGAATCGGCACACAGAACGCGGCTGCAGCTCCGAATGAAGACTCTGCGGCTTCCAAAGCTGCGGATTCCGGCAGAACAGAGCCGGCAGAGACGGAAGAATAAACTGACCGTCACCGAAAAGCAGGGACAGATAAGACAGTTATCAGAAGGCGGACCGAAGCGTCCGCCTTTTTATGCATCTTCACAAGTATGAATGTATACCGTTTCACCCGAGGCGGGAAAGGAATTCACTGCAAATGGTTATATTGTCCATTACGGCAAAGTCAAAACGGATGTATGAAGTGAAGACCGACGGGGAATCTTTTGTTCTCACGGCGGAGGAACTGTATCGCTTCGGACTGCATGAAACCGCGCCTCTTTCCGAGCGGGACAGATCAGAGATCCCCGCACTGGAAGTTCCGGAGGAAACCCGGCAGGAAATCTATGCTTCCCTCCGGAAAAGAGCCCTTGCCAAAAGCGGAGACCTTCTGAAAAATCAGGATTATTCCAGAAAGAAGCTCATGGAGAAGCTGATCCTTGCAGGTTTCCCTTCCTCCGTCGCAGAGGAGACCGTCCGTTCGCTGGAGGATGCCCATTACGTTGATGATCTTCGCCTTGCGGTCTCCTATGTCCGCTGCCATCTGTCAGATAAAAGCAGAGCGCGGATCCTGAATGATCTCATGAAAAAGGGAATTTCGGAGGAGACATCCGGGAAGGCGCTTGCAGAAGTCCTCGAGGAAGAGGGCGGAGAAGATGCTCTGCTGAAGAAAGAGACCGAGCAGATCCAAATGCTTCTCACAAAACGGCATTATGACCCGGAGACAGCGGATTTTAACGAGAAGCAGAAGACCATGGCATTTCTTTACAGGAAGGGGTTTCCGGCGGACCTGATCCGACAGGTGATGCGTTAATTTTTCGGTTGCACATTGCACGGCTGAAACATATAATAATAGTGTTGTGATTTCGCACAATGAAAACTAAATAAGGAGGTGCTCCTGCATGACCCAACAGGTAATTATTGCTGTGATAATTACCTTTGCAGTCGCTTTTATCCTCTCTTATGTGCTTGCAAAGAAAATCGTAAAGAAAGATTACGAGAGCAAAATGGGAAGCGCTGAAGAGAAGGCAAGAGCGATTATCGACGAAGCACTTACGACTGCAGAGACAAAGAAGCGTGAATCTCTTCTTGAGGTGAAGGAAGAATCCATCAAGACGAGAAATGATCTTGACAGAGAGATCAAGGACCGCAGGAATGAGGTCCAGCGCAATGAACGCAGAGTCCAGCAGCGTGAGGAGGCCGTTGACCGCAAGTCCGATGCTCTTGAGAAGAGAGAGCAGAGTCTTCAGGCAAAGGAAGAATCACTGCAGAAAAAGAGTGACGAGATTACCAGGCTGGAAGAGCAGAAAGTACAGGAACTGGAACGAATTTCCGGTCTTACCTCCGAACAGGCGAAAGAACTTCTCTTAAAAACTGTTGAAGAAGATGTTAAACACGATTCCGCTGTCATGATCAAGGAAGCTGAGGCGGAAGCAAAGGAAGAAGCGGACAAGAGAGCCAAGGAACTGGTTGTGGGTGCTATTCAGCGCTGTGCAGCCGACAATGTTTCTGAGGCAACGATTTCCGTTGTCCAGCTTCCGAACGATGAAATGAAGGGGAGAATCATCGGACGTGAGGGCCGCAATATCCGCACGCTCGAGACGATGACCGGTGTCGATCTCATCATCGACGATACACCGGAGGCCGTCGTTATTTCCGGATTTGATCCGATTCGCCGTGAAGTCGCTCGGATTGCCCTTGAGAAGCTCATCGTCGACGGACGAATTCACCCGGCCAGAATCGAAGAGATGGTCGAGAAGGCGAAGAAAGAAGTCGACGCGAAGATCAAGGAAGAAGGCGAAGCTGCCACACTGGAAGTCGGTGTGCACGGCATTCACCCGGAACTTGTGAAGCTTCTCGGCAAGCTGCATTACCGCACAAGCTACGGACAGAATGTTCTGAAGCATTCTATCGAAGTAGCTCAGCTCTCCGGACTCCTTGCCGGAGAACTTGGTCTGGATGTGCGGATGGCAAAGCGTGCCGGCCTGCTGCATGATATCGGCAAGGCAGTAGATCACGAGATGGAAGGATCCCATGTACAGCTTGGCGCTGATCTGTGCCGCAAGTACAAGGAATCACCGATCGTCATCAATGCCGTCGAATCCCATCATGGAGACGTGGAGCCGACCAGCCTTATTTCCTGCCTTGTACAGGCAGCGGATACAATTTCCGCAGCCCGTCCGGGTGCAAGAAGAGAGACAATCGAGACCTATACAACCAGACTGAAACAACTTGAAGATATAACCAACAGTTTTAAGGGAGTAGCAAATTCTTACGCCATTCAGGCAGGCAGAGAAGTTCGTGTTATGGTGGTTCCTGAGCAGATCAGTGATACTGATATGGTTCTGCTCGCCCATGATATTTCCAAGCGCATCGAAAACGAGATGGAATATCCTGGACAAATCAAGGTCAATGTAATCCGTGAGTCAAGAGTGACGGATTACGCAAAGTAACGGATATAAAAAATACGGCAAGGCTTTAGAGTCTTTGCCGTATTTTTTTCATTGATAAGGAGAAAAACATTGAAACGTCCGGAACGATTATCGCGAAAACTGATCAGGAAAGGTGTCATTCTCGATGAATACGCCGATACAATGCTGGCGCCGAACGGACAGATCGAGGAGTATGATTTCATCGATCACCATACCGGAGCAGCTGCAGTCGTTGCGGTGAAAGAGGATGGTCAGATTCTTCTCGTGCGTCAGTACCGCAATGCGCTGGAGAGGGATACGCTGGAGCTTCCCTGCGGCGGGCGGGAGAGCCGGGAGGAACCGATGGAAGACGCCGCGAGACGGGAACTGCAGGAAGAGACCGGGTACACGGCGGGAAAGTTCTCGAAGCTGATCGACATCCGGACGACACCTGCCTACGGCAATGAAGAGATCGCAGTTTTTCTTGCAGAGGACCTTATTCCCGGAGAACAGCATCTCGACCCGGACGAATCGCTGAAGGTCGTATCCATGCCTCTTCGGGAAGCACTGAACCTGATTTTTCAGTGCCGGATCCAGGACGCAAAAACGGTTTCGGGAATTCTTGCCTACGCAAATCAGCTGCAGAAAAGGGAATAAATGTCCCGGCTTTGATAAAACCGTTTGGAAAGTCGGAATTCAGTCATGCCACGGTGTGAATCGGGGTGAATGTCCCTAAACAGGACTGTGTGTGGTAGAATGAGAATTGTCAGGAAAATCCTCTGACCGTTTCGATGCGGTGAAATAGTGCGGCAGCCTGTTCGACGGCACGATGGAGAAGCATACGTACTGCCGTTTTATATAATTTCGCATCTCGTCTCCCGGCGGGATAAGTCAAGGAGGTCTCTTTTGATATGAAGAATGTACTTTTTGCGGCGTCGGAAGGAGTTCCCTTCATCAAGACCGGCGGACTTGCCGATGTCGTCGGTTCTCTTCCGAAGAATCTTGACCGGAATTATTACGACGTGCGGGTGATCCTTCCGAAATATTCCTGCATGAAGCAGGAAATGAAGGATAAACTTGAATACATCACGAATTTTTACATGGACTACAACTGGAAGAGCCAGTATGTCGGTCTCTTCAAGGCGGAGCAGGACGGCATCACCTATTACTTCATCGACAACGAGTTTTACTTCACAAGTTTCAGACCTTACACCGATGATCCGATCTGGGAGATCGAACGCTTCGGCTATTTCTCGAAGGCAGTGCTGTCGGCGCTGCCGGTTCTCGGATTCCGCCCGGACCTCATCCACTGCCACGACTGGCAGACGGGTCTCATTCCGGTTTATCTCAAAGAACGTTTCCAGGGCAATGAATTCTTCCGCGGCATCAAGACCGTCATGACAATTCACAACCTGAAGTTCCAGGGACGCTGGAACGTAAAGGATGTGCAGCAGATCACCGGACTTTCTGATTATTATTTCACTCCGGACAAACTGGAATTCAACAAGGATGCGGACCTTCTGAAGGGAGGCATCGTCTATGCGGATGCTGTGACGACCGTGAGTCCGACGTATGCTGAGGAGATCAAGACTCCTTTCTACGGGGAGGGTTTGGATGGCCTGCTCCGTGCCCGCTCGGGGGATCTTCGCGGCATACTCAACGGCATCGACTATGATGTCTTCAGTCCGGATATCGACAAGTATATTCCGTCTCCGTACAATGCGATCAATTTCCGCAAGGAGAAGGTAAAGAACAAGACCGCGCTGCAGCAGCAGTTCGGGCTCGAGAAGGATGAAAAATGCATGATGATCGGCATTGTCTCGAGGCTGACGGATCAGAAGGGCTTTGATCTCATCGCCTATGTGATGGATGAGCTCTGCCAGGATGCAGTGCAGATCGTCGTTCTCGGTACCGGAGAAGAGCGGTACGAGAACATGTTCCGGTATTTTGCGTGGAAATACGGCAATAAGGTTTCTGCTCAGATTTGTTATTCCGATGAACTGTCGCACAAGATTTATGCAGCCTCGGATGCTTTCCTCATGCCTTCGCTGTTTGAGCCGTGCGGACTCTCCCAGCTGATGGCGCTCCGCTACGGAACACTTCCGATTGTGCGTGAGACCGGCGGTCTCAAAGATACGGTTGAGCCGTACAATGAGTACGAAGGGACCGGAACCGGATTTTCGTTCGCAAACTACAATGCGCATGAAATGCTGCGCACCATCCGGTATGCGGAACAGATTTATTACGACCGCAGGAGAGAGTGGAACAAGATGATCGACCGCGCGATGGCTGTCGATTTCTCATGGAAGCGCTCTGCGGAAAAATATCAGGAGATGTATGACTGGCTGATCGGAGGCTGAAAACCTTCCGGCAGCGGCGAAAAGGGCTCCGCGTGATTCGTGAAGCCCTGATTTTTATTGTATGAAGAAGATGAAAATGAAGGATGCCCTGCTTCTTGCCGATGACAGGAACAGAGGCAGAAATGAAATTGTCGTTCAGGCCGGGATTCTTGCAGCCGCGAGCATCATTGTGAGAATCATCGGCCTTCTTTATCAGTCGCCCCTGACCGCCATCATCGGCGATGAAGGAAACGGCTACTATAGTCTTGCCTACAACATTTACACGATCGTACTTCTCATTTCTTCTTACAGCATCCCTTCGGCGATCTCGAAGCTGATGAGCGCGAAGATCGCGGTCGGAGAGTACCGGAATGCACAGCGGATCTTCCGCGTCTGCCTCGGGTACTGCCTGGCGGCAGGACTGCTCGGTGCCGCACTGCTTTACTTCGGAGCCGGTTTCCTGGTAGGGCCGAACTCAGTGCCGGTGCTTCGGGTATTTGCACCGACTATTTTCTGCTTTGGAATTCTCGGGTCTCTGCGCGGCTATTTCCAGGCACATTCTTCCATGCTGCAGACCTCTCTTTCGCAGATTCTCGAACAGATCTTCAATGCGGCGATGTCGCTGTTCTTTGCGTGGCTCCTGATGCGCTCCGTGCGCGGTCAGGGCACCACGGCAGAGGCGGTTTACGGTGCCATGGGCAGCGCTCTCGGAACCGGATCGGGAGTGCTCGCAGCGCTCATCTTCATGGCGGCCGTCTATTTTCTGAACCGGAAGAGGATCCGGTCGATGGTCGGAGGAGATACAACTGCCGGGACCGATTCGTATCGATCGATCGCCCGGGAAGTGATTCGCGTCGTGACGCCGTTCATCCTGAGCAGTTTTGTCCTTAATCTCACAACCTCGCTCAATCAGACCATTTATACAAAGATTCTCATGAATGCACGGGGCTTTGAAGAGGCATCGGTCACGATGCATTACGGCATTTTCTCGCGCAAGGCAACGGTTATCACGAACATTCCGATTTCCATTGCCACAGCAACATCCGCGGCGGTGATACCGCACATTTCTTCAGCCTATGCGACCGGAGACCGTGCGGAGACGAAGCGCCGCTGCTGCCAGGCAGTCTGGCTCACAGCACTGATCGCACTTCCCTGCACGGCAGGACTGATTTTTCTTGCAGAGCCGGTCACGATGATTCTGTTCCCGCAGCGGTCATCTCTGAAAGAAGCATCGCTCCTCCTGGCGCTCCTTGCGGTCACCGTTTTCTTTTATTCCATTTCAACTATTACGACGGCGATCCTCCAGTCAACCGAACACATGAATCTGCCGCTCGTCAATGCTGGAGCAGCTCTTGCTGTACAGACGGCGGTTCTGGTGCTGCTGCTCAGGAAAACGGATCTTGGAAATTATGCCCTCGTTGCGGCAAGTATTGTCTATTCCGTGATGATCTATGCAGCAAACGAATATTTTCTCCGGAAGTATCTTGGAAAAGGCGTAAGTCCGGGACGAAAATACCTTGGTCCTGTTCTTGCCTCTCTTGCCATGGGAATCGGCAGCGCGGCCGTCTACCGGATCATCCGTTTTGTGTTCTCCATGGCCGGATTCGGAACAGAGACGGATCCGATTCACACACAGTATTTCGCAAATCTCATTGCCTTTATACCAGCTTTTATCGCGGCTGTTCTGATTTACGCGTCTCTTCTTTTCGCGCTGAAGAGTGTTACAGAGAGTGATCTTCTTGCAATGCCGAAGGGAAAAGTACTGGTTCGGTTTGCAAAAAAGCTGAGGTGGATAAAGTAGGAATACCTGCGGGGAATGCAGGCCGGTCAGTCCGGGCGGGGGAGTATTATGAGAAGACATGGTCTGATGAGAAGGGAAGAGAAGGAAGTTTTTACGGCGGGAAAGCAGCGGAAGGTGCTGTATTTTTTCTGCATTCTTCTCACGGTTTTATATTTTGTGAGCATCGTCCCGATTCTGGGGCTTTCCTTCTATGACTTTCCGGCTGCGGATGACTACAGTTTCAGCTGGAGAGGGTACAGGGCGTTTCTCTCCGGCGGAGCTGCGGCCGCGGAGGCATTCAGCGCGGTTCCCCGCCTTTACATGACATGGCAGGGCAATTTTTCCGGCGTTTTCTTCATGTCGCTGTCACCGATGATTTTCGGAACGGAGTACTACTATCTTACGCCCTTCATTCTCATCGGAACTCTCACGTTTGCAGTCTATTATTTTTCCCATGCTCTTTTCGTGCGCTTCCTCGGAACCGACAAAACACTTGCGGCCGGTATTTCATCGGTTGTCCTTCTGATTCTCGTGCACTGCATGCCGCAAGAGGCAAGAAACGAGGCTTTTTACTGGTATAACGGGGGTATCTATTACGTGTTTCTCCACAGCCTGGGACTTGTTTTCCTCGGTGTACTGCTGCATCTTGTCACCGACAGGAAGACCGGGTGGAGAATATATCATTTTATCCTGTCCCTTCTGCTTGCTCTGATTCTGGGAGGCGCGGCGTACCAGACCTCACTGACGTACCTTCTTGCCGGTGCCTGTGGATATATACTCTTTCTCCTATACTATTTCCGGAAGATTCCCTACGGCGGGAAGGAGCTTACGTACGTGCAGAAGAGGGGCGGACTTCTGATCGGGATACCGGTCCTCGTACTCGCCGCCGGCTTTGCTGTTTCCGCGATCGCGCCGGGAAACAGCGTGCGTGCAGAAAACTTCAGCGGAATGGGAGCCTTAAAATCCATTGCAGTGGCATATCTTTATGTATTTGATTATCCGTTGGGAGAGTGGCTGAGTTTTATCGAAGTGTGCCTCTTGCTCATTCTGGCGATTCTTCTCCATGAAGCGGCAAAGAAGGCCGCCTGGAGATTCCGTTTTCCTTTTCTTGCTGCAGTCGCTGCGCTGTCTTTTGCGGCAGTGCCGGCAGTCCCGTCTCTCTATGCGCAGGGAGATATTGCCGCCGGAAGGATCCGTGCGGTTTTCTTCATCGGGACGATCCTCTGCCTTGCACTCCTTATCTTTTATCTGAGCGGCTGGGCTGTCCGGACTGCCAGGAAGAATGAATCCGAAGAAGAGAGCAGCAGGCAGGAAGGCGCAGGTATGGCAGCCGCGAACCGGCTGCTTGCCGGAATTCTGCTTTTCTTTGTTGTTTCTCTTTCTCTGCGGATTGCCTCCGAACCGGATTGTGTGACCGGTTCTTCTGCCGCTGCCGAGATCCTTGACGGAAGTGCACAGCGGTATGCCGAAGAACAGCAGGAAAGAACTGCACTGTTAAATGACGGGAAAGAAGTCGATGTCAGTCTGTCAAAGCTCACGGTAAGTCCGTATCTTCTTTTCCATTCGGATATCACGCAGGATCCGGAGGACTGGACAAACAAGGCATTTTCGCAGTATTACGGAAAGGAAAGCGTGAGAGTGGAGGAGTGATAAAGCCGGAATACGGCAATTCTGCACCCTGTCAGTCTGCTTTCCGTATCCCGGAGATATCCGGAACACCCATCATCGAGTAATTGGTATAATAAACGACAAAGCCCGGTCTGCTTCCGCCGGGCTTTTTTACGTCGCGGCGATAGAGGTAATCAATTTCCACCTTGGACTGGCTGCGGCCGGAGGAATAATAAGCTGCAAGAGAAGCGGCCTCCTCGAAGTCCTTATCCGGAATATCTTCCATTTTTGCCGGCGCGGAGCGGAGCACGACATGGGAACCCGGAATCTTCTTCGCGTGGAACCACAGATCACCTCCGTTGGCGACATGAAAAGTGATTTCATCGTTCTGCAGGTTGTTTTTTCCCACATAGATGTCGTATCCGCTGGAACTGATAAAGTGAAACGGTGCGCTCTTCGGAAAACGCGGCTTCCTTGCGCCGTGGGCATTCTCATTCCCGGCGGAGCGATGTATAAGGCCGCTCTTTTCGAGTTCCTCCCGGATCTGGGCGATGTCGCTCTCATCGGCGGAGAGAGAAAGGCTCATCTCGATATTCTGGAGCTGATCGATTTCTGCTTTTGTCTCTTCCGTGAGCTCTGACAGAGCCTCAGCGGTCCGTTTCATTTTGTTGTATTTGTCGAAGTATTTCTGCGCATTCTGTGCGGCGGTCTTTGTTTTGTCGAGCGGAACGGATGTTTTCTCACCGGTGTAGTAATTGTCAAGCACGGCACAAGAAGCTCCTTCCGGGACGGAATAGCCATAGGCGTGCAGAAGTTCGCCGTAGATGCGGTACTTATCCCTTTTCTCCGTATCCCTGAGCTGTTTCATCTGCAGATCGTATTTATGAATATCGCGTTCGAGCAGGACCTGCACCGTATGGCGGAGATTTGTTGTCTTTTGACGGATGCGCGTGTCGCGGCTCTTCTCGGCATAGTAGGCATCAAGAAGCGAGGACATGGAGTCATATTCCGTGAGTACAAGGTCTCTGTACGAGACAAGACGGAATGCCGAATATTCCTTCGGAACCGGACGTGAGTCCTCCTTCACGCGGGAATAGACGGACGGAGAGAAGTGAGCATTCCGGATGTCTGAAACAAGGGAAGCAAATGCACCCTGAAGCGCATATTTCTCGTCGTGTGAGAGGGCAGACGCCTGCCTGTCGGGGTCGATCCCAGCCCGGGCACAGAGCTCGAAGCCGGTTACGGACGAAAAGCCGGTGTAGCTTTTCGGAAGAAGCGAGGATACAGGAAGGGGACTCGTGTTGAGAAGAGAAATAAAGCCTGCCCCGGTCTCCGAGAGGGCATCCCTTTTGTCCTGAGTCTCCGGAAGAAAATAAGGTCTTCCCGGCAGAACCTCGCGTACGGAGCTCATCACCGCGGAAACACGGCGGATGCTGTCGACGATGACGCCGTTCTGGTCGATGAAAATGAGGTTGCTGTACTTTCCCATGAGTTCGAGGACCAGTGTGTGACGGCACAGGTCCCCCATCTCATCGAGATGTTCCACCTCGATGCGGATCACTCGCTCAAGACCCGGCTGCACAACGGAAGTGATCTTCCCGCCCTGCAGATACTTCCTCAGAAGCATGCAGAAAGCCGGTGCCTGCACCGGGGAAGGGCGGTTTTCCGCAATGAAGCAACAAAGCGGAAGGGATGCATCGGCGCAGAGGAGAAGTCGCACCTGACCTCCGCCGCGCTGCATTTCCGGCTTTATGGTCAGGATGATCTCATCCTTGTCGGTCTGGGCGATGCGGCTGATGCGTCCGCCGAGAATTTTCTCTTCGATCTCGTGCCGAAGGCAGGCGATTGTGATTCCGTTGAATGCCATGCTGATTACCTCCAGATGTGTAAAGATGCAAAAACCTTGCGCGCAGGCCGGTTCCTGCAGGAAACTTTATTGTAGCACACACATATGTTCTCCGGGATTCATGATATACTGATTTTACCGGACTTTCAGCCCGGATTTACGGATAAAGAGAGGGTGTCTCCAAATGGTGAGAAGCATGACCGGCTATGGCCGGAGCAAAGTATCCAAAGAAGATAAGAAAATCGTCGCAGAGATCAAGTCGGTGAATAACCGTTTTCTTGATCTTACCGTCAAAATGCCGCGGAAACTGAATCCGCTGGAGTCGAAGATCCGCGATGAGATAAAAACATACATTCAGCGCGGCAAGGTGGATCTTTTCATCACATTGGAAGATCTCTCCGATTCGGACGAGAAGGTAAAATATAATCATGCGCTTGCACAGGAATATATCCGGTATATGAAGGATATGAGCGCGGAGTTCGGTCTTAAGGACGACATCCGGGTTACCGATCTTGCCAGGATGGCAGATGTTTTTACGGTCGAAGACCTGGACGAGGGGGATGTAAGCGAGCTCTGGCCGCTTCTGAAGAATGCGGTCGACGAAGCGGGAGAGGCCATCGCTGAGGCGAGAACCCGCGAGGGCATGTTTCTCTCCGCGGATATTCAGAAAAAACTCGATGTGATGACGGGATGTGTCGACTACATCACCGAGCGCTCGCCGGAAATTGTGCGCTCCTATCAGGAAAAACTCACCGCAAAAATTCATGATCTCCTGGGGGATGCCGGTGTCGACGAGAACCGGATCGCAGAAGAGGTCACGATCTACGCCGATAAGATCTGCGTCGATGAGGAGCTCGTGCGTCTGCGGAGCCATATCCGGGCGATGCGCGATACGCTTCTCGAAGCGGAGAAAGCGCCGGCCGGCTCGGAAGGCGTCGGCCGCAAGCTCGATTTCCTTGCGCAGGAGATGAACCGGGAGTCGAACACGATTCTGTCCAAGACAGACGATGTCGGCGTGAGCGCGCAGGGAATCGTTCTCAAGACGAACATTGAAAAGATCCGCGAGCAGATCCAGAATCTGGAGTAATATAGGAAAAACAATGTGTGGCCCCGGACAGCCGGAAGATGTGAGCAGACTGTGCGGGAGCTGTCTGAAACAAAAAGTATGTACGTGATAGGAAACAGACTTTTACAGTAAGTGAGGCCAGGTAGATACATGAAGGAACAGGGAAGCTTAATTGTTGTCTCGGGTTTTTCCGGTGCGGGAAAGGGAACACTGATGAAGAATCTCCTCCGGCGGGGAGACCGGTATGCGCTTTCAGTTTCCATGACGACGCGGAGTCCGAGACCGGGTGAGACTGACGGGAAAGATTATTATTTTGTCTCCACGGAAAAATTTGAAGAGACGATCAAAGCGGGCGGCCTTCTCGAATACGCAAAATATTGTGATCATTATTACGGTACGCCGAAGCAGGCGGTTTTAAGCAGGATGGCGGAAGGAAAGGATGTTCTCCTCGAGATCGATGTCCAGGGCGGGCGGCAGATCAAGAAGATTTTTCCGGAGACGGTTCTTGTTTTTATTGTCACGCCGGATGCAAAGACTCTGCTTGAGAGACTCCGCGGACGCGGTTCGGAGAGTGAGGACGTCATACATTCACGGATCGCGCGGGCGGCGGATGAGTCCAGGATCATTCCGGATTACGATTACGTGCTCGTGAATGAGGAAGGAGATCTGGACGCGTGCACAGACCGGCTCGAGGATATCATCCGTGCATCCCATTTCCGCACCGGCTCCAACCGGGAACTGATCGAGAGTCTTGACAGGGGCCTGCATGAACTTATTTAAAAAGTTTTGACGAACGGTGTACGGTGGAATATAATGCCATCGTGCATTATAGAGTTTATTACTATCGCGGAGTATGCACCGCTATGGACGGAAGACCGGAGGTTTTCAAAGTACATGTTACATCCCAACTATGTTGAACTGATGAAGGTTGTAAACAAGGATGTCGAGGAAGGCGAAGAGCCCGTAATCAGCAGCCGCTACAGTGTTGTCATGGCGACGGCCAAGAGAGCACGCCAGATTATTGCGGGCGCAAAGCCGCTTGTCCCGACGACGCCGCATGAGAAGCCGCTTTCCATTGCGGTCGATGAACTCTGGAAGGGTCAGCTTCAGATCATCGGTGATGACGAAGATGACAATATCGATGAGGAAGAGGCTATCGCAAAGCTGCAGGGAAGCCACAAGATTCAGTCGATTTCGGAGGACGATCTCGATGAGAACCTTGATGCGGATGCTGCCGGCGATGAAGAGGCGGAAGAGGAAGAGAAGAGTCGGGAAGAGGCAGAGGAATCCGATGGATCTGCCGATGATTCTGAGAACTGAAGTATGAATATTTACTTTGTGACCCTCGGCTGCGACAAGAACCTGGTGGATTCGGAGAAAATGCTGGGTATTCTCTCGCAGCGCGGGTACAATTTTACAGAAGACCTCGAAGCAGCAGATATTGCGGTAGTCAATACCTGCTGCTTTATTAAAGATGCGCAGAAGGAAAGCGTGGGGAGCATTCTGGACCTTGCGGACCGGAAGAAAGACGGAAAGCTGAAAGCCCTTATTGTGACCGGGTGCCTTGCGCAGCGGTACCGTGAGGACATTCTGAAGGAAGTGCCCGAGGTTGATGCTGTGCTGGGAACAACGTCCCTTCCGGAAATCGCAGATGTGGTTACGGAAATTCTGGAAAAGGACGGAAAAACCGGGAAATCCTCCCCGGGCAGTGCTCCTTCTCCCGCAGCTGCCAAAGCCGCGGGCACGTCGGACGGCACCGCAGGAATCGTAAGTCTTACGTCTCTGAGCCGACCGGTACACGGCGGCGAAAAGCGCGTTCTTTCGACCGGCACCTGCACGGAATACCTCAAGATCGCGGAAGGGTGCAGCAAGCGATGCACGTACTGCGTCATTCCCGATGTGCGCGGTCCGTATCGCTCCGTTCCCATGGACGAACTCCTGGAGGAAGCAGGGACACTTGCTTCCCAGGGCGTGAAGGAGCTCATTCTTGTGGCCCAGGAAACGACGCTGTACGGCATCGATCTCTACGGAAAGAAGATGCTGCCGGAACTTCTGAGGAAACTCTGCAGGATCGACGGATACCGCTGGATCCGGATTCTTTACTGCTATCCGGAAGAGATAACGGATGAACTGATCGACGTGATGGCCTCTGAGCCGAAGATTCTTCATTACATCGACATGCCGATTCAGCATGCATCCGATGACATTCTGAGGAAGATGGGCCGAAAGACGAACCGAAAGGAGCTCGAGGAGAGGATCGCCGCAATCCGGGCGAAGATTCCGGATGTATGTCTCCGGACGACGCTGATCAGCGGTTTTCCGACCGAGACAGAGACAGATCACAGACATCTTCTTGCTTTCGTGCGGAAAGAGAAGTTCGACCGTCTCGGCGACTTCACCTACTCGAAAGAGGACGGAACGCCTGCAGCGAAAATGAAGCCGCAGGTAAAGGCTTCCGAGAAGAAGCGCCGCCGCGCCGAGATCATGGAAGCACAGCAGAAAATTGCGTTTGCAAAAGCCCGCCGCATGAAGGGAAGAAACCTTACGGCTCTCATTGAAGGCAGGCTCACGGAAGAGGCAATGGACAGCTCGGATTTCGACGGCAGGAATGTATACGTCGCCCGCACATACATGGATGCGCCGGAAGTCGACGGGATGCTGTTTCTCCCATCTGATTATGAACTCATGAGCGGCGATTTCGTGAACGTGAAAATTACCGGCTCAAGGGGATATGATCTGATCGGAGAGGTAACGGGAAGAGCGTAATAATACGTTTTTGCGAAATGCCCCGATCCGGGAGAAGGCCCATTCGGGCGTTTCTCCCGCGGGTGCCGCAAAAAAACGCGGCACAGGGTATAAGTCTGGAAGTCCTGCCGGTGCAGGACTTTGCCTCAGCGAGGTATAAAAATGAATTTACCGAATAAACTCACAATGCTCCGCATCTTCATGATTCCGTTTTTCGTTTTCTTCATGCTGTGTCCGGCGGCGGGCAAGTACCGGTTCGTCATCGCACTGATTATCTTCATTGCGGCGAGCATCACGGATTCACTCGACGGGCACATCGCGCGCAAGTATAATCTCATTACGGATTTCGGAAAGTTTATAGATCCGCTTGCCGATAAGATGCTGGTCGTCTCGGCGATGATCTGCCTTGTTTCTCTTGGCCGGATTCCGGCCTGGGTTGTCATCATCATTGTGGCGCGTGAGTTCACAATCAGCGGCTTCCGTCTCATAGCTGCGGACAAGGGCGTCGTCATCGCGGCGAGCTACTGGGGCAAGTTCAAAACGGTCTTCCAGATGATCATGGTCATCCTGATGATCGCGGATATTCCGGCACTTTCTGTCCTCACGCAGATTGTAATGTGGGTTGCACTTGCACTCACAGTCATCTCACTGATCGATTATATTTATAAAAACAGGAGCGTCATCAGCGATATTAAATGACACAAGAACACATGCAGGAAGCCTCTCCGCAGCGGGAGGCTTTTGTGCTTTTAAAGGAAAAAGAATATACCCTTTCTACAGCTGAGTCACTTACTTGCGGCATGATCGCGGAAAAGCTTGGCTCTGTGCCTGGTATCTCCGCGGTCTATGCAGGCGGCTTTGTGACCTACTGCGACCGAGAGAAGAATTCAATGCTCGGCGTGCGGAAGGAAACGCTGTCAGCCCATGGGGCAATTTCAATGGAGACGGCGGAGGAGATGTGCAGGGGCTGTTCCGGGAAGGCCGGAACGGACTGCGCTGTATCGGCGACCGGAAACGCGGGGCCGGATGCACAGGAAGGGAAGGCGGTCGGCCTTGTCTATATCGGCGTCTGCATTCACGGGAAGACGTCTGTCCGGGAATATCATTTTGAGGGAAACCGCGAAGAAATCCGAGAGCAGGCATCCGATGCTGCACTCCGGGATCTCTGTGAAAGGCTCATGGAAGAATAAATTTTATAAGCAGGAAGGAAGAACAGCGGAATGGATACCATGAATACCGCGAATAATAAGAAAAACAAAGAGAAAACTGGAGCGGGAAGCGCGGAGGAGAGGCCGCAGATCGATCTTCACTCGCCAAAGCTCTATAATCCGATCGCGCCGGATCAGAAACCGGACATCTGGGATCGGCTGGTGCATCTTCGGATATTCCGCTGGTTCGAGCCTTTTTACCGGAAATACAAGGAAGTCCTCATGTATCTTTTCTTTGGAGGACTTGCATTCTTCCTTAACCTTTTCCTTTATTGGCTTTTCGTTGTTGTATTAAACATCAATGCACTGATCGGCAACATCTTCTGCTGGATTCTGTGCGTTGCATTCCAGTACTATACGAATAAGACCTGGGTTTTTGACGGAAGGACGAGCGGAAAGGGTGATTTCGTCCGTCAGTTCATCTCTTTTTGGGGCGGGCGTCTGTTTACACTCGCGGTGGAAGAACTGATGATCTTTGTTTTCATCACTTCGCTTCATTACAACGAAATGCTGATCAAACTCATTGCGCAGGTGGTTGTCATCGTCCTGAACTATATTATAAGCAAACTGGTTGTTTTCCGCAGGAAGGCGGAATAATCTATGCTGGACCTGTATGAACTGCTGGGAGACCCTGTCAGGGCGGAGGCGTGGAAGAAATCCTGCGGGATTCCCGCACTGACATCCGGGACCGGGGAAAGTCCGGACGGAATTCTGAAGGGCCGCGCGATTCTGATGTGCGCCGGTGAATTCGTGCCGATGGAAATCGACTGCGACAGAGAAAAGGGAGATGTTCTTATCGCAGTCGACAACGGTCTTTCTTATCTTGAAAATCTCGGAATGCTGCCGGATCTTCTGACCGGTGATTTTGACTCTCTTTCGCCGGATGCCGAGAGGCTGCTGTCAGATTTTGAAAGAATAACCCCGGAGAGGGTGCTGCATCTTCCCGTGATGAAGGATGATACCGACACGATGGCGGCGGTCCGTCTCTGTGTGATGCTCGGTTTCCGGAAAATTGTTCTCTATGGTGCCTGCGGCGGCCGCATGGATCATATGTGTGCCAATATTGCATCCGGACTCTGGGCGAAAAAACACGGTGCTGACTGTTATTTTATGAATGCAGACTACATGATGTTTCTCATCGGACCCGGGGATACAAAGACGTTTCATCCTGAGGCGTCCGGCATGTTTTCCGTTTTCCCGCTGGGTGAGCGCTGTAAAGGCGTCGATATCTGTGGAATGCACTACAACCTTGAAAACGGAACACTGACGAATGATTTTCCTCTCGGGGAGGGAAATGAGATCGGACCGCAGTTTCTTCGCGGGAGTGCGAAGGCCATAAATGTGCGCGCAGCGGGGGAGGACCGTTTTCTTCACAACGGCGCCGCTGCCGGAACCGAGGCGTATACCTTTGGAACTGCCGCAGAGGATCCGGTGTCCGCAGAGACGGCAGAGGAGAAGAAGGCAAAGGACGTGGCTGCCGCGTCGATTTCCATCCGTGAAGGTTTCGCGCTCGGTATTTTCACGTATGAAGTTGAGAAAAAGACAAGGGAATACTAAATTGCCCAAAAAGCAGCCCTCTTCGCTGCTTCTTTCGTGACCGATTGCAATTGCCCGATATTTTCGATTGTTGTAGAATGAAATGACGTGAGCAAAGAAAGATGCGGCACGCAGCCGCTCCCTCGGGAGCTGTACGCGGATGAGTTATACCGATTTACGGAATTTCTGCGCATCTTGCTTAACTGACCACAATGGCCGCCCTGCGGCCGGGAGGAAATTTCAATGAACATGAAACACAGACCTGTTGTTTTACTCATTCTTGACGGCTATGGCCTTTCCGACAACCCGCTTCACAATGCGGTCGCCGAGGCAAAAACGCCCGTCATGGACAAGCTGATGAAGGAATATCCCTTTGTCAAAGGATACGCGAGCGGTCTTGCGGTCGGTCTTCCGGACGGCCAGATGGGCAACTCGGAGGTCGGTCACATGAATATGGGCGCCGGCCGCATCATTTATCAGGATCTTACCCGCATCACCAAGGAAATCGAGGACGGCGAGTTCTTCAAGAATCCGGAGCTCCTTGACGCAATGGAGAATGTAAAGAAGACCGGAGGAGACCTGCATCTGTACGGCCTTCTCTCTGACGGCGGTGTCCACAGCCATATCACACACCTTTATGCGCTGCTCGAGATGGCAAAGAAAGAGGGACTTTCGAATGTCTATGTAGACTGCTTCCTCGACGGACGTGATACACCCCCGAAGAGCGGTGTCAATTACATTCAGCAGCTCGAGGATAAGATGAAGGAACTCGGCGTCGGAAAGATCGCGATGATCTCCGGACGTTATTACGCAATGGACCGGGACAATAACTACGACCGTGTCGCCTATGCGTATGATGCGCTCACGCAGGGCAAGGGCATCACTGCTCACTCTGCGCACGAGGCGATCACGCAGTCCTATGACAAGAACGAAACGGATGAGTTCGTCCGCCCGACGGTTATCCTCAAAGAGGACGGAACACCGGTATCCACCATCAAGGATGGAGACTCTGTCATTTTCTTCAATTTCCGTCCCGACAGAGCACGTGAGATCACGCACTGCTTCTGTGATGATGATTTCGACAAGTTTGACAAACTGGAGAGAGGCCCGCGCGGAAAGCGCCCCGATGTGAAGTATGTCTGCTTCAAGGATTATGACAAGACCATCCCGAACAAGGAAGTAGCGTTCAAGGAAGTCAAGGTCACCAATACCTTCGGCCAGTGGCTTGCAGACAAGGGATACACACAGCTTCGTCTTGCGGAGACCGAGAAGTACGCGCATGTCACATTCTTCTTCAACTGCGGCCAGGAAAAGCCGAACAAGAATGAGGACCGCATCCTTGTGAACTCTCCGAAGGATGTCGCAACCTATGACCTCAAGCCGCAGATGAGCGCTTACGAAGTGCGCGATCATCTGGTTGAGGCGATCAGGGGCGGCAAGTATGATGTCATCATCTGCAATTTTGCAAATCCTGATATGGTCGGCCACACAGGCGTCGAGGCAGCTGCAATCAAAGCGGTCGAGGTCGTTGACGAGTGCCTCGGCAATGCGGTCGATGCAGTAAAGGAAGTCGGCGGAACGATGTTTGTCTGCGCGGATCACGGCAACTGCGAGAAGCTGGTCGATTATGAGACCGGTGCTCCCTACACGGCACACACCACAAACCCGGTTCCGTTCATTCTCGTGAATTATGAGAAGGGCGTGGGACTGCGTGAGAATGGCGTCCTTGCAGATATTATCCCGACCCTGATTGAGATTATGGGCGAGAAGCAGCCGCCGGAAATGACCGGAAAGAGTCTGCTTGTAAGAGAATAATCAGAATCTGCCGCGGTTCCCTGCTGCCGGACTTGGTGCCGGCCGGGGAACCGTTTTTTCGTATCCGGGGGATTTTCCATGAACAGTGAAGAAATGGAAGCTTTGACGGCGGAGGCCGCCTGTGAACTGAATGACCTTCCGAGAAAAAGCCCGAAAGAAAAAGCAAAGGACCTGCTTAAGAAGGCCGCGGGGCGCGGCGTACGTCCGGATGATCCTGTTTTCTGGCCTGCGGGCATGCTACTTATGGGACTTGCCGAGAGCCCGGCACCGGCCGGGAGAGCCGCGGCGGAAAAGTATTTGTCGGAATGGGTGAAGGACAGATGCAGGGTCCTCTTCCCCGATGATGCACTTGCGGGCTATGCGGCGCTTCGCCTTTATTCTTCTTTGGGGGACGGAGAGGAAAAAGAAGAAATGAAAAAGGCCTGCGATGCCGTCTTTTCATTCCTCCGGGAAACGCCGAAGAACAGCGAGGGCAGCATCATCTATAATCCGGCAAGAGGCAATGAATATATCTACGCGGACGGTGCGGGGCAGACGGCGCTTTTTCTCTCTGAATACGCGAGAGTATTCGGAAACCGGGAAGCCGGCGATCTTGCGGCTTTACAGATTACAAACTTCCTGAAACACGGGATTGATGACCGCACAGGCCTTCCCTATCATGCCTATGATTTATCTTCC
>Ga0256406_1000324_pt1 | contig 89805 bp, 80 predicted proteins | sample RumenRJG_03DNA_FD_185986 | JGI IMG/M metagenome (GOLD analysis project Ga0256406, IMG submission 185986) | Bovine rumen microbial communities from Lethbridge, Alberta, Canada - RJG_03 | ecosystem: Host-associated > Mammals > Digestive system > Stomach > Rumen | place: Canada: Alberta | collected...
CAAACGGCTGTGCCTGACAATCATTTTTTTGGTACCGGTTGAACCGCTACGGGTGGTACCGGTTGAAGCGCTACGCATGGTACCGATTGGAGCGCTACGCATGGTACCGTTTAAGCGATACCGTCACTTACACCGTTAGAGTGAGCACATTGCTCACAAGTAAATTGCTTACCATGATTAACATCCAAATCCAAGAAAATCTGGCATCTACTTCTCAATGTTTGGCAAGTTGATTTTGCTTTACGCATTTTCTTGACATATTTCAACTGCTCGTCAGTCAACTCTATTATTGTTGTGTGTCTGCCCATAAGATGTATACTTTATTGCATTGTTATAATGCAAAAATAGGGCTTTAATCGCATATACAAAAGCAAATATACATTACTTAACATATTGAATATCAAGATATTAAGCGTGTATTTCAATGTAACCACACTCAGCGTATCCCCCTATGTGAGCCCTCTAAAAACAACGTCTACAAGCAGGGAAATAGCCATGTTATAGTCGTGCTTGAAAGTCTATAGGAAGATTTGATGCCATATTAATGGATAGCATTAGTCAATTTTATATGTTGAAATATTTTGATTAATTAACACGTAGCTCATATATAGATACAAGTCAATATGAATAGGACACTACACTAGTAGAAAAAACTATGGTCCATCTGCATCTGGTCAACAAGATCCTTGTACCCAAGCTTTACTCCAAGGAGCAAGGCTTTCAGCGGATCCGGCATTATATTCAGGAGTCTGGCTGCATGTAAAACATCAGAACCTGTGTTATTGTCTCTACGTAGTGTAAACCAGGCTTCGGATAAATTGCAGTCAGAATAAGGATAAGACATTACTCGTTAAGTTTAAGGTTCTGGCTTATGCTGCGGGCGATGCTTTGGAAAATCTGTTCGTTGCCTCCATCGCTGAGCGCGGAGTCTTTGATGAGTACTACAACAAAGCATTTCCTGCCATCTGGTAATATTAGGAAACCCGCGTCACAATCGCCAACCATACGACCAAAAGCCGATGCTCCTGAGTCCGTAGGCTTGATGTAACGATCGGAGTGACCTGTCTTGTGCACAAAGGCTAGTGTCCTCGGGAAACCAGCCTTGAGTTTATTGTTTCCTGTGGCCGTCTTTGTCATCGACTGTTCTATAAGTGAGCGATGATCTTTGGATATCACTCCACCAGAAAAGACCTTCTCAAAAAGGTTTGCCACATCCATAGGATGTGCACTATTGAGGTAGCACCGGAAGATATCCTCATGCATCTGGGCCTCCGTCTGTGTGAGTTTGAAGCCCTTGATTCCTAACGACCGCACGAATGTGTCCACCCTTTCAATGCCTCCGCAATAGTCTATCAGCCAGTCGCAAGCGTTGTTGTCACTCAGCCGCAGAGCGTAGTCCAGTATCTGCCGAATGCTCACCATGGCCCAGCCATCGGGGTGTTCGCTGCGTAATGGACAGTAGGTGCCGTCGTGCAACTGATTTGGCGATAATGTAACCATCCGGTCAACAGAGTCGCCTTCGCATTCCATCTTCTTCAATGCGCAAACGGCCACAGGAAACTTCACTACGCTCATCAATGGGTAATGAATGTCGTTGCGAAATGCCGATTTCATTTTGCCGCATACGACAGCCACCCCTACCGAGGCGTCTTTTCCCTCGGTGATGGACTTATATTGGCTTCTTGTCAATTGGGCGCAACTTGTCGGGCTATATAGTCCCAACAGAAGGAAAATGATAAGTATTGATTTCTTCGACATGGTTCTTATTTTTCTAATACTCTGACATTGAGCTGCTTGCGGTTTAGAATGCAGCTGTTCGGCTCGGTGTCCCAGCAGTGGTTGCACGACACACAGCGTGGACGATAGTCGCGGTTCTCAGCCCATTTGTTGATCAGGTCGGGCTCGGAGAGCAGCGGCCGACCAAGGGATGCCAGCTGGATATTGGGCACGTCGTTCATCACTTCTTCAATGATGTCCATGCTTCGGTTGGCACCCAGCAGGATGAGCGGCGTGGAGATAATCGTGGAAAGCTCCTTGAGATAAGAGCGAAAGTAAGACTGCGTCTCCGGCTTGCGCACATGCTTATGGATGCCGGTGACGGTGGCGAGGGACTCGTTGGACGCGCTGGGCTCGATGATGTCGACCACCTTCATCTCGTCGATATGCTTGAGTACCTCCTTTGCCTCGTCAAACGTCATGCCGTCGGCAGAATTCTCCGTGGCATCGAAGAGGTTGGTCTTCAGTCAGATGGGAAAGTCGGGACCTACTGCTTGGCGCATAGCTTGCAGCGTCTCATAGAGGAAGCGGGCACGGTTGTGGATAGGACCGCCATAGTCGTCGGTACGGTGGTTGAAGTATGGCGTGAGGAACTGACTCAGCAGATAGCCATGGGCAGCATGGACCTCGATGCCGTCGAAGCCGGCACGGCGTGCTCGCTGAGCGGCTTGGGCAAAGACGCGCTCCCGGCCCTTAATGTCCTCCACGGTCATCTCCACGGGCGTGACACCAGTCTTGGGATTGCGCACGGCCGAGGGACCGAAGACGGTGTAAGGATAATCTTTGTCCATACCTGATTGCGATCCGCCGTAAGCTACCTGCAGCACCATGCGGGTGTCGTGGGAGTGGGCATAATCAGTGAGGACTTTCCACTCATCGATAAAGCTGTCATCGTAGAAGCCTGCCTGACGGATGTTGGCCTTGCCTGATGGCTCGATATAGGTGTATCCGGTGAGGATGGTACCCACACCACCATCGACCAACCGACGGTAGAAGTCGCAGAGGCCTTGGGTGAGGTGGCCCTCATCGTCGGCCCAACGCATCCATACTGCTGAACGCACAAAACGGTTCTTCACATCCATGCCACCGGCATGTGCTCTTTCGAATAATCTTTTCTGTTGCATAGTTGTATTCTTTTTGTTTTCTGCTGCAAAGTTACGACAGAAAAACGACTCTTGCAATAAGGGCTAAATGATTGATAGGGTGATAAATTTGTCACCATAGGAAATATAGGAGCCTGCGATGACAAAAAGATTTATATCTTTCTGTAAGCTATACAGCACTCGGAAATACAAAGAAAAGCGAGTTTTTCTTTGCCGCTTCACTCGTTTACAGTATCTTTTCAAGAAAAAGACAGAGATATGTATGAACGTAAGATTCCTGTAGATACTAAGTGTGGCATCGTGGTATTCATGGAGCTCATGGGTGGCAAGTGGAAACCATGGCTCATCAACCATATCCACGATGGCAGCACCAGCCCAAGCAGTTGCAGCAGGGCATTCCTCTGGCAGCTAAACGGGTGCTCACTAAGCAACTGGGGGAACTCGAGGCTGCAGGATTCATATATAAAAGAGTGTATGCCGAGATCCCGATGCGGGTGGAGTATTTCCTCACTGAGATCGGCGAGAGTGTCTATCCGATCATCCAGGCGATGGATCAATGGGGTAAGAGCCACAGAGATCTGTTGGAGAAGAAGTGACCTGATGAATTCATTGCCAACTTCTCCTGCTGTTGCTAAGTATGACACCTGAGCTCATACCTTACGATACTGTATTCATTGGTGGTCCAGTCTGGTGTGGAACCTATTTACTCTTGATGAGCAATCGGTCTTTCTTTTTTAGGCGGCAGGGATGCCGCCTTACCTACCAACTCTCTTCTATTTTGGCCGTCAGGAAAGACGGCCCGTCAGCTAAACTTTATATTTTTGGTACTAACTATTCAGCCGCAGCCGATCCCGCGCCAAAAATATGGTTTGCAACGATTAGATTATTAGCAGGTTACGCTATGCTGCTTTGTCTAAAACTAAAAACTAAGGAAAGAGTGAAATTGAGAAAGTTTTCCGTTTGTTGATTGTAACTGATTGTAAATCATTGAATTGACATATTTTAACAAAAGAAAAGTTATCCAAAAGGTATCACTATATATGAAAAAGAGTTATCTTTGCAGTCGTAAAAATAAGAATCAAATCATTTCAAGCACTAAACATCAATGATACAGACAGTTGTGAAAAGAGATGGCCGTGTAGACGGTTTCAACGAGATGAAAATCGTGGCCGCCATCTGCAAGGCAATGAAACATACAGACGCTGGCGAGGATGCTGAGTTGGCAAAAAACATAGCCCGCTTCATAGCTCTTCACGGACAGGAGCAGATGGGCGTGGAGCAGATACAGGATGCGGTGGAACGTCAACTCATGGGCAGCCGCAGAAAGGATGTGGCCCAGAAGTATATCCAGTACCGCAATCAGCGCTCGATAGCACGCAAGGCCAAGACTCGCAACGTGTTTCTCGACATCGTGAATATCAAGAGTACGGACGTCACGCGCGAGAATGCCAACATGAATGCCGACACTCCAGCAGGCATGATGATGAAGTTCGCGAGCGAGACCACAAAGCCGTTTGTTGATGATTATCTGCTGCGTGAAGAAGTGCGACAGGCTGTGAGAGACAACTATATCCACATCCACGACAAGGACTACTATCCGACGAAGTCGCTCACCTGCGTGCAACATCCTCTCGACGTGATTCTGCATCACGGTTTCACGGCCGGTCATGGATCTTCCCGTCCTGCCAAGCGCATTGAGACGGCAGCAGTGCTGGCCTGCATCTCCCTTGAGACCTGTCAGAACGAGATGCACGGAGGTCAGGCTATTCCGGCTTTCGACTTCTATCTTGCCCCTTACGTGCGCATGTCGTACAAGGAGGAGGTGAAAAAGCTTGAGGAACTCAGCAGTGAGAGTCTTGACGATCTCATGGACGCACCGATTGACGACTATGTTGAAAAATGCGTAGAGGGTCTGGAAGGCAAGGAGAAACTCAAGCAGTTTGCCATCAATCAGACTGTCCACCGCGTCCACCAGTCCATGGAAGCCTTCATCCACAACATGAACACGATCCACTCGCGCGGCGGCAACCAGGTGGTCTTCTCCAGCATCAACTACGGTACCGACACATCGGCTGAGGGACGCTGCATCATGCGCGAGCTGCTCAAGTCGACCTATGAGGGCGTCGGCAACGGTGAGACGGCCATCTTCCCCATTCAGATATGGAAGAAGAAACGTGGCGTGAACTATCTGCCCGAGGACCGCAACTATGACCTCTACAAGCTGGCCTGCAAGGTAACGGCCCGCCGTTTCTTCCCCAACTTTCTGAATCTCGACGCCTCGTTCAACCAGAATGAGAAGTGGCGCGCCGACGATCCCGAGCGCTATAAATGGGAGATTGCCACCATGGGATGCCGCACGAGAGTATTTGAGAACCGTTTCGGCGAGAAGACCTCGGTAGGACGTGGCAACTTGAGTTTCACGACGATCAATATCGTGAAGATAGCAATCGAATGCATGGGCATCAAGGACGAGGAAGAGCGCATCAATACCTTCTTCGTGAAACTGGACCATCTGTTGGACATCACGGCCATCCAGCTCGACGACCGCTTCAAGTTCCAGGCTACGGCCAAGGCACGCCAGTTCCCGCTGCTGATGCAGTATCTCTGGACGGGAGCCGACAAGCTGAATCCCGACGACACCATTGAGAGCGTCATCAATCAGGGAACGCTGGGCATCGGTTTCATCGGACTTGCCGAATGTCTGAAGGCCCTCACTGGCAAACATCATGGCGAGAGCGAGGAGTCGCAGCGTCTTGGACTGCGCATCATCACCCACATGCGCGACCGTGCCAACGAGTACTCGGAGAAATATCACCACAACTATTCCATCCTCGCCACGCCTGCAGAGGGTCTGGCCGGTAAGTTCACCAAGCGCGACAAGAAGCAGTTTGGCATCATCCCGGGTGTTACCGACCGCGAGTATTACACCAACAGCAATCACGTGCCGGTGTACTACAAGTGCTCTGCTCTGCATAAGGCACAGGTGGAGGCGCCTTATCACACGCTGACCCGTGGCGGGCACATCTTCTATGTGGAGCTCGACGGCGACGCCACCCACAATCCTCAGGCCATCATGAGCGTGGTGGATATGATGGACCGCTATGACATGGGCTACGGCTCGGTCAACCACAACCGCAACCGCTGCATGGACTGCGGCTATGAGACAGCCCGCGACATCAAGACATGTCCTAAGTGCGGCAGTGCCCACATCGACCGTCTGCAGCGCATCACGGGTTATCTCGTTGGAACGACCGACCGCTGGAACGCTGGCAAGCTGGCCGAGCTCAACGACCGAGTGACACATAATATATAATGATCTCCGTATTATCCATAGTTCACGACACCACCGTCGACGGTCCCGGATTTCGCACGTCGGTCTATTGCGCCGGTTGTCCCAATGGATGCGCAGAATGTCACAATCCGCAATCCTGGGACATCAACAACGGCCATTGGATGTCGACCGAGGATATCATGAAGGAGCTGCGCGATGATCCCTTTGCCAACGTCACCTTCAGTGGAGGCGACCCCATGTTTCAGCCTGAGGGATTCAGCGAGCTCGCCGACGCGATAAAGTCGGAGCTCGGCGAGGACATCTGGTGCTACTCGGGATTTACCTTCGAGCACATCTTCCGCGACGAGCGGCAGCGACGACTGCTGGAGCGGATCGACGTTCTTGTCGACGGTCCCTTCGTCAAGCGGCTCCACGACCCTGACCTGCTGTTCCGTGGGAGCAGTAATCAGAGGATTATTGACGTGAAGAAGACTTTGGCTGGCCAGGCAGACCCTTCGCAGGCCGAAGGGGAGCAGAACCTCCCAAATATCATCCTCTGGGGTGACGACGACATCTGATTATGGGTAATAAAAAAATGGAGGATTGAACGGCACGAAACGCTTTACCGTTCAATCCTCCATTTTTTTTGTTTGCCTCCTACAGATAGTTCAGGCGCGGAAGCGGCCTGCAGATTCATGGCGATCAGTAAACTCTGGGGCCGAAAATCTTCGTACCTACTCTCACCATCGTGGAACCGTGCTCTACGGCTATCTGATAGTCGTGGCTCATTCCCCAGGAGCGCTCTTTGAATCCAGGGTCGTCGGCGAAATACTTAGCCTTCACCTCGTCGAAGAATTTCCAGGCAGTGTCGAATTCGGAGGCAATCTGCTCTTTGTCGTCAACGTTGGAAGCCATCATCATCAGGCCAGCGATATGGACATGCTTCAGCTGGCGCCATTCGCCGCTCTCCAGGAGTTGCCGGCACGCGTCAAGCGTAAGTCCGTATTTGGTCTCTTCCTCCGCAATATGTAGTTCGAGCAGACATTCGATGGTTCGGTTGTGCTTGGCCGCCTGCTTGTCGATTTCCTTCAGCAGCTTGAGCGAGTCTACGGCGTCGATCATGCTGATGTAGGGCGCGATGTATTTCACCTTGTTGGTCTGAAGATGGCCAATGAAGTGCCATTCGATATCCTTCGGCAGTGCCTCCACCTTGCGGGCGATCTCCTGCTCGTGGCTCTCGCCGAAAATGCGCTGTCCCTCTTGATAGGCAGCCTCGATATACTCCTCCGGATGGAACTTACTCACGGCAACGAGACGCACACCTTCGGGAAGTGTGTCTAATACTTCATGCAAGTTTTTAGCTATATCTTCTATCATCTTTGTTATTATTTTAAGGGCTCTGACTTGTTCACGGCAGATCGCCGGAAGAGAAAATTATGATTATAGCGGGCGGAATCCCCGCCCGCTATGAGTTATGAGTTGGGTTGCTGTTCAGCCTCGTATTCAGGCTTGTCGTCGTGAGCCTGGGGCTTGGGCTGGGCATTGTGCTCGAATACATCCATAATCATCGTCTCGGCAATGCTGGCGATGGCATAGTCGTTCATCGTCGTTCCCATGACCTCACCGATATGCTTGACAGCTCCCTCGAGCGAACCGGCCTGAACGAGGTAGTTCACGTTTGAGCGCTTCTCTTTCTCGGTCTTCTCGTCGATGGTGATAAACTGGAGCTTCGTCTTATACCATTTGTCGTCGTTCTCCATATCAGAGAAAAATATCTCATGGTAGGGCGCAGGCTTGATATCGGTAATCTTAAAATCGCCGCTGATATAGGATGACATCTCTTCGATGATGGTGTTCTCGGCCTCAGTGAAGCTCAGAGCGTCAACGACATACTGTTCGGTGACTTTCTTCTGTGTGCCGTCTTCCATAGTCTTGTCATAGCGAATTTTGGTCTCAAACCAATCTGATGTTCTTGATCTCATTTTCTTTATCTTTGTGATTTTTATCGTTGCAAAGGTACAGCAATTCAAGGGGAATACAAAATAAAAGTCAGAATTTTATTAAAAAGTCGGGTAGGGACGGGCTGCTACCGGTCTTTCTTTCGTGGTCGGCAGGAATGCCAACCCTCCTACAGTTCGCCGTTGCAGAACAACAATTGTTATTTTAGACCCCATTCAGTGATGAGCAATCCACAGAAAATGTCCAATGCTCCGAAAATATCTCGGCGTGCACTCTTTTGCTATTTTATCAGTGATTCAAACGCAGAGATAAATTATTTTTCGTAATTTTGCAGATGTATGCAGAATAAACAGACCATTATCCATCCTTATAAGATTAATTCGTTATCAGGACTTCGAGTCAGGCTAAGCTTGATTTCTCTTGTCTTGCTGGTGTTGTCGTTCTCGGCAGTCGGTTGCCGCAACGGTAAGAATACAGCTTCATCGGATGGCGATACGATACCGATGAAGTTTGCCAAGAACATCATCATGGTGACGCATAAGAATTATACAGAGGTGGTTCTTGCCAATCCCTGGAGACAAGGGTCGGTGCTTCAGCGCTATGCCCTGGTCGACAGCAATCATCGTGATGCAAGCATACCGGAAGGATTCATGCGTGTCGACGTTCCTTTGCGCAGATGTGTAGTCTTCACGGCTGCCCACATGGAACTCATCCGAATGCTGGGCAGGACATCGAGCGTGAAAGGTGTTGCCGATGCCGAATACATGCACCAGCCTTGGCTGCCTGCAGCCATCTCTGCCGGTAAGATTACTGACTGCGGAAACAGCATGAGTCCTAACATCGAAAAGGTGATGGGCATAAAGCCTGACGCCGTGTTGCTGTCGCCTTATGAGAACTCAGACTATGGACGCTTGGAGCAATTGGGCGTGCCTCTGGTTCAGTTGGCTGATTATATGGAGACATCGGCTTTGGGCAGGGCTGAATGGATGAAATTCTATGGCCGTCTGATGGGCTGTGCGACCGAGGCCGACAGTCTGGTTGAGGATGTCTGTCGCCAATATGACAAGGTCCGGAAGCTGGCAGCCCATGCCAAGACGGCTCCGCAAGTGATGACAGAACGCAAGACCGGCGCTGTATGGTATATGCCCGGTGGCCAGTCGACGATGGGACAAATGTTTCGGGATGCCCATGCCGATTACGCTTTCGGGGACGACAAGCACAGTGGCAGTCTGCCTCTTAGCGCTGAGACGGTGATCGACAAGGCAAGCAATGCCGACGTTTGGATCCTCAGCTATAATGGCGACTTCAATTTCTCCGCTTTGGCCAGCGAATATAGTGGCTACGGTCGACTGAAAGCATTCAAGACAAAAAACGTATATGGTTGTGGCGTAGACAAGTCGCGCTATTTTGATGAGGTCCCCTTCAGACCCGACTTGTTGCTTCGCGATCTGACGATTATCTTCCATCCCGAACTTCGGCTAGGGGCAACGCGCTATTATCATCTCATCAAATAGTATGATCCGCCGTCATCCGTTTATCTTTCTGCTCGTATGCATAGTGGCGCTGGCTATGGCCTGCCTGCTGACGGGACCGGTGAGCATCAGTCCGTCGAAAGTCTTCGCCATACTCTTCGGTATTGACAACAATGACGATACGGCGGGATACATCGTGCTGGAGTCGCGGCTGCCTCAGATGCTGACAGCCCTCTTCTCGGGTAGCGCCTTGGCGGTGAGTGGTCTTATGCTTCAGACTGCTTTTCGCAATCCCCTGGCAGGCCCGTCTATCTTTGGTATCTCCAGCGGGGCCAGTCTGGGAGTGGCGCTCGTGATGCTGATGTTTGGTGGAACACTGACAGCCGGCTCGCTTACCCTGTCGGGCTATGTGGCCATTCTGGCCGGAGCCGCCGTCGGGGCGCTGGTGGTAACGGTCATCATCGTCGTCATGGCCCAGTGGGTGACGAGCTCTACAATGCTGCTCATCGTTGGCATCATGACGGGCTACTTGAGCGGATCGCTGGTCTCGCTGCTCAACTTTGCAGCCACCGACCAGGGCGTGAAGAGCTATGTGGTCTGGGGCATGGGCGACTTCAGCGGCGTGACGCTGCAGATGCTTCCCGTCTATGGTTCGCTATGTGTCGTTCTGCTGGGGATAGCGCTGCTCTTTGTCAAGCCACTCAATGCATTGTTGCTGGGCCGGCAGTATGCTGAGAGTATGGGCATCAACACGCATGCAGTCTGGATGGGACTCTTGGTCTTGACCAGTCTGCTTACAGCAACGGTGACAGCTTTCTGTGGTCCCATCGCATTTATCGGTCTGGCTGTGCCCCATATTGCCCGTATGGTTCTCCGCACCGACAGTCAGTCGCGACTATTGCGCATGAGCATACTGACGGGTGGGGCGGTGGCTTTGCTCTGCAACTGGATCTGCTGTCTGCCGGCATCGGGTGGGGTAATACCGCTCAACGCTGTCACACCGCTCATTGGTGCCCCAGTGATTATTTATGTCATCATTCATCATAGATAGAAACATGATAGAAGAAGAATTTCAACGCACGGCTATGCTCCTGGGCAATCCGGCTCTTGAGACGCTAAAGAACAGCAAAGTGGCTGTGATAGGCGTAGGAGGAGTAGGCGGGTATGTTGTGGAAGCTCTAGCCCGCAGTGGCATTGGCGAACTGCACCTTGTCGACAGCGACCTTGTGGCTATATCCAATATCAACAGGCAAATCGTGGCCTTGCATTCAACGATTGGTCAATATAAGGTAGATGTTGCCGCCCGACGGGTTGTTGACATCAATCCCGACTGCATTGTGAAGACATACAAGATGTTCTATTTGCCTTCAACTGCCAGTGAAATAGACCTGAGCAAGATGGACTATGTGGTGGACTGCGTGGACACGGTGGCGGCCAAACTGCATCTGATACAGACCTGCAAGCAAATCGGTGTGCCGCTGATCTGCAGTATGGGTGCGGCAAACAAAATGGACCCGACTGCTTTCCGCGTGAGTGATATTGGAGCCACGATAATGGATCCTTTGGCAAAAGTGATCCGGAAGAAGATGAGAAAGCTGGGATTGAAATATCAGAAGGTGGTCTGGAGCCCTGAGCCTCCATTGTCCCCACTGAATATCCCTGCAGGAGAGAAGGTCGTTCCGGCAAGCAATGCCTTTGTTCCTCCTGTGGCGGGATTGGTGATCGCCGGAGAAGTGGTGAAAGACCTGCTCAAGAGAGACAACACGTTCAGAGTGGATGAAAAGCCAAACTCTACTTTGGATACCGAGTAATGTCTGTCTTTGCCGAAGAAAAGACCTCTATGATAGATAGTATCTGTAGAATTTTATATCAACTTCCATAATATGAAAGTGAATTTAGAAACCTTTGAGGGTGTAGACCGCCCCATGTATGTGCTGGAAGAAAGCCGGCTCATCAGAAATCTTGAGACAATCAGTGATGTCGCACGCCGTGCCGACGTTGAGATTATCATGGCTTTCAAGGCTTATGCCTTGTGGAGAACGTTCCCTATTTTTAGAAAATATATCGGTGCCACAACCGCCAGTTCGCTCTATGAGGCACGGCTTGGAAAAGAAGAGTTCGGTGCGCCTGCTCATACCTTCTCGCCCGCCTATACCGACTACGAGATCGACAAGACAGCGCAGTGCTCCTCGCATCTGATATTCAATTCGCTCAGTCAATATGACCGTTTCCATGAGCGCGCACTGCAGGCCAACCCCGCATTGATGTTGGGATTAAGAGTGAATCCGGAATACAGTGAAATAAAAACCTTGCTCTATAATCCTTGTGCACCCGGTTCTCGGTTTGGAATTCTGGCCGAGGATTTGCCAGAGCAGTTGCCCGACGACGTGACCGGATTCCATATCCATTGTCACTGTGAGAGTGGAAGTGACGAATTTCAGCGGACATTAGTGCATATCGAACAGAAATTCTCCCGTTGGTTCAGTCAGTTGAAATGGATCAATTTTGGTGGCGGTCATCTGATGACTCGAAAGGACTACGACCGTGACTTGCTGGTGGAGACATTGAAAGGCTTCCACGAGCGCTATCCGTGGCTTCATGTGATCTTGGAGCCGGGAAGTGCCTTCGGATGGCAAACGGGACCGTTGGTGAGTCAAGTGCAGGATATTGTGGAGAACCATTGCATTAAGACAGCTATCCTCAACGTAAGTTTCACTTGCCATATGCCCGACTGCTTGGAGATGCCCTATCATCCTGACGTCCGTGGGGCAAGAGTCGTGGATGAGGACAACTGTGAAGGAGAGGCTTATGTTTATCGTTTGGGCGGCAACTCCTGCCTCAGTGGCGACTTCATGCGTAGCTGGGCGTTCGACCATGAGCTGAAAGTGGGAGAGAACGTCATCTTTGAAGACATGCTCCACTATACGACGGTTAAGACAACGATGTTCAACGGCGTGACGCATCCTGCCATCATGCTTGCCCGTCCCGACGGAGAACTCGTTCAACTTCGTGAGTTCGGCTACGAAGACTATAAGAACAGGATGGACTGATTGCGTCCTACCTCGATCTATAAATAAAGGCTGTGCTGCTTGATCTTTAGCAAGCAGCACAGCCTTTTGACTTTTCATTTGTGATAGCTATTTATTTGTTTTTCCAGAGTCTGCGGTCTTTAACCCAAAGTGGACGTCCATCGTCGTAGAACCACTGGTCCTCCACAATGTGGTCGTATCTGCCATGGGCATTCTTTCTCACATCCACTTGATGGGTGAGATAAAAACTTCCGTCTTTCTTTATTCCAAAACTAAATCCGCTTGCTATTTTGCCGGTCTTCCCTGTGAAAGAATTCAGGCTGCAAATCTCCTGCTTATCTACCAAAGGCTGAGTAGTGAGAGAGGAACGGTCGACGAGAACAAACATTATTCCGCCATCCTTGCTAATCCAAGTCTTCATTATCGTGTCATATCCATCTTGACAAAATACGATTTCTGAGGTGCTTCCTGAAACAGCATCATATTTGAAAATTCTGCTGCTTCTTACGAAAAACAGGCAGTGCCTTCTGTCGTCAGTGTATTTGGCAATAGCGGTTTCGTTGGACTTCAGACGTGCGGCGCGGGCCTTCACTCTGTTTGCTATAGGGGTCTGTCCCGATGCGCTAACGGGAAGGAGAACAGCCATCAGGCAAATTATAAAAAATAATTTTATTCTCATAACTTTATACTATTATTCAATTTTAATGGAGAGCTGCTTATGAGTAGCATCTGTGAGTCTGCACCAATTGGCAATCCGGACATTGACAATCCAAACGATAGAACCGTCTTTTTGAGCAACGACCAGTTGGCGACGGCGCTGGAAGAGATTCTGATGTTTCTCGGCCAAGATGTCATTCACCAGCCGGCTGTGTTCCATCCCTAAAGGAATCATCCTGTCACCAGCTTCCACATTGCGTAAAGTCAAAGGAAACTCCACCTTATCAGCATCCAGCAAACAGAGTCGCTCATCCCGAATCAGATCTTTGGGTGAGTAGGGAAGGGTAGAGACCGATATTCTTTGTTCGTTGTCATTTCCTAAATGATACACATATTTTCCCGGTTCAGGAATGACGAGGTGAACATTGCCAAATGCTGACGATGGGACCAAGGTAAGGCGCCCCTTGTCCACTAAAGCTTCGTGGGTCTTACTCTTCCATGTTTTGTTTCTACTTTCGAGGCTATTTGTTATCTCCTTGATTTGTTTGGATACAAAACCGTAGTCCGACAATGTCTCAAACAAAATAGAAGAGGGCGATGGGTATGATGCAAGTCTTCTCAAGTCAAGCGATAGTGCAACGTAAGGGTCATGATCCTGAATTGTGCATTCCGAAATTTCCTGAGCGATTACTTGATTATAGACTTTTTCAACTTCTACGAGGTGCTCTATACAGCGAGAGATATTCTTGTCGGCTCCTTGGTTTACTTGTCGCATTAAAGGCAAGAGGTCGAGACGGATCTTATTGCGCTTAACATCGTCAATGAGATTCGTGCTGTCCGTTACGTAGTCTTGGTCGTATTCCTTGAGAAAGTTTAATATCTCCTCACGAGTCACGCTTAAGAGAGGGCGGACAATCTTGCCATTACGTGGCTTGATGCCTGTAAGACCGTGGATTCCTGTTCCAGATAAGAGATTAAGAAGAACCGTCTCTACATTGTCGCCCGCATGATGGGCTACGCAAATATTCTCCGCAGACAATGCACGGCGCAAATTTTCAAAATAATGATAGCGCAATTCGCGCGCGGCCATCTCTATACTGACGTGGTGCAGATCGGCGTAAGTGCGTGTGTCAAAATGGACACGGTGAAAGGGAATTGAATATTTGTGGCAGAGCTGTTCGCAGAAGTTTTCATCCCTATCGGACTCTTCTCCACGGAGATGGAAGTTGCAGTGAATGGCTTCTGTTTGGTAGCCCAGTTCTTTCAAAGCGATGAGCAGTGAGACACTGTCAGCCCCTCCAGAAAGAGCCACCAACTTCAGGCCATCATTGGATAAAAGATGATGGGCAGAAATGAATTGGCCGACTTTGGAGAGGAACTGGTCTGTGGTTTTTGAACGACGCATCACTCAACATAAAGAACGAGTCCCTTCAGATATTCGCCTTCGGGATGATAGATATTGATGGGATGGTCGGCAGGCTGATGAAGCTGGTGCAGGATTCTCACCCTACGCTGTGCCTGAGCTGCTGCAGTGAAGACTGCGTTGCGGAAGTTGTCTTTCGTGACTACTTGAGAGCAACTGAACGTGAAGAGAATTCCACCCTTCTTAATGCGCTCCAGCCCTTTCAGATTCAGACGGGTGTAGCCTTTCAGAGCGTTATGCAGTGCGCCACGGTGTTTAGCGAAAGCTGGAGGATCGAGGATGATCAAGTCATAGAGTCTGTCATGTTCATCCAGATACTTGAAAGCGTCTTCGCAGAAGGCCTCATGGCGCTGGTCGTCGGGAAAATTCAGCCCGACGTTGGCATTTGTAAGTTCAATGGCTTTGGCAGAAGAGTCTACCGAGTGTACCAGTTGGGCCCCGCCACGCATGGCATATACGGAGAAACCACCCGTATAGCAGAACATATTGAGCACGGAGCGTCCATGAGCATACTTCTCTACCAACGAGCGGTTATCACGCTGGTCGACGAAGAAACCGGTCTTCTGGCCTTTCAGCCAGTCTACGTGGAACTTCAATCCGTTCTCTATACATATATTATTGTCGGTTCCACCGTAGATGAAACCATTTTCCTGTCCCAGGTCTGCTTTGAATGGCAGCGTGGTCTCACTTTTATAATAAACGTTTTGGATGCGGCTACCCATTACGTCAAGCAGAGCTTTCGTGATTTCATGTCGACAAACATGCATGCCCACGCTATGCGCCTGCATGACGGCCGTCTGTCCGTAGCAGTCGATAATCAGACCGGGCAGATGATCTCCCTCTCCATGAACGAGGCGGTAGGTGTCGTTATAAGGATTATCGGCAATTCCAATTGCCAGTCTCATGTCAAGAGCCTCCTTCAGACGGTCGTGCCAGAAGCTATCGTTGATTTCGATATCTTGAAAAGACAAAACGCGGACGGCTATGGAACCAATCTGATAATGACCAACAGCGATAAAACTGCCATCGCTCGTGATCACCCTAACAATGTCTCCTTCCTCAATACCCTCGTCAGCATGATGAATGGCACCAGAGAAAATCCAGGGATGGAAACGTTTGAGGCTTTCTTCCTTACCTCTTTTTAAATATATCTGCTTGTACATAATCAAGGCTTCTTGGTTGTATTCACTTTCTTCGAGTCAGACTTCTTCTTCTCTGTTAGCGAAAGAGGTCTGCGCCGGACATATTTTCTACGGGGTTGTTGATTTTTTTGCGCGGAATCAGTAGATGTGCTTGCAGAGGGCTTGGGATCTTCAGGCACAACGATAAGATTATAATCCTGAGTTGATTGCAGCCTGATGATCTCCTCGTAAAGAACAATGCATGCCCAAGCATCCGTTGCGGCGTATATCTGTTGCTTCTCGCTCAGTGCGTCAGCTTCCCAATTGCTCAGTCGCTCCCGTTTTGATATCTTCTGATGGAAGATGTTGGCAAAGAGCTTTTGCAGACTCATGTCCTCAATGCCCAATCTTCCTACGATGTTCTGAAGATCGACAAAAAGTCCGGGAGTGAAATCCAAGCGTTCCTTCAGTGAATGGATATCATCATGCCATGACAGTCCGATCATGGGAACGACGGTATTCTCAAGCAGCGGCTTGAGCGCAGGCATCATCTCATTGTTCAGGCGGAAAAGAAAACACGTGTCGTGTGTTGAAACCTGAAGCAAAGAAACCTGATAGTGAACGCCCTTACGGAAAGAAGGACGCGTCTCGGTGTCAACTCCTAAAATATCTTGGTCTAATAGATATTCTACAGCCCGCATCGCTTCATTGGCCGTGAGTACGACAATGATACGTCCCGTAAAAACCGCACGAGGAAGATTCGTGATGGCGCGCTTTGGAAATTTATTATAGATGTCTTTTTTCATTATTGGACTGTAACAATGTGCAAAATTAGAAAAAAGTCTCGAGAATTGAGAAGATTCTGAGTTTTTTACGCTATTTTTGCATCTGAAATCATCATATACCACGATATGAGCAAGAAAAAACGCAACAGTAAGCCTAAAAAGAACACAAGTACATCCTTCAGTTCGGCAATAGGTTTGCAGACCAAAAGATATAGTAACGAGACAACTGACTTCTTAGCAGGATTAGTTCTACTGATATTCGCCATCTATTTGACAATCGCCATGGTAAGTTTCCTCCATACGGGTGCAGCCGACCAGAGCATACTGGAAAATCTGCGTCCGCACGAATGGATAAACTCCAATCGCGAGTTTGCCAACTATTGCTCGTCGGCCGGAGCTATTATTGCCTACACTTTGATAACGGTGAACTTTGGCTTCCCTGCCTTCTTGATTCCTGTTTTCATCGCTTTGGCAGCCCTGAAACTCATGCGGGCCTACAATGTCAACCTGTGGAAGTGGTTCTTCGGGTTGGCTGTCAGTATGGTTTGGCTGTCGGTGGCCTTTGCTAAATTTCTGACGCCTTTCACGGGTAATCTGGTATTCAATCCTGGCGGTCGGCACGGCATGTTTGTTGTGCAGACCATAGAGAACGTGGTTGGTCCTCCCGGACTGACGGCTATTCTCTTCCTGGTGGCCATCATTATCTTGACCTTCGTCAGCACGGAGACGATCACTGTGATTAAGAAGCTTCTCAATCCCGTACATTATTTGGGCAAGAAAGTTAAGCTCACAGTAACAAATGTTCACGGTGATGATGAAGAAGAGAAACCTGATGACGGAGAAGATGAAGAAGGAAACGACACTACTGACACGACTGATGATGATGTTCAGCACAATGAGAATGAAAAGGTCGAAGAAGACGGCGCGCCGGTGATTCCTTTGGATATACCTGTGCCAGAGCCCGCTGAGAAGAAGGAGAAAGAGGCCGACACTGGCGATGAACTCACCGTGGAAGTACCGGGCGAGGAGGAAAAGGCTGATACGAAGACGTTGAATGATGAGGTAGATCTTTCGACGCCTATCAATCCGCGTGAGCCGTTCATCCACTATAAATTCCCTACGCTCGACTTGTTGAAGAAATACGACGACAACAAGCCGACCATCAACATGCGGGAAATCCAGGACAACAACCAGCGGATTATTGAGGTGTTGAACAGCTTTGGCGTGAGAATCTCTAAGATCAACGCCACTGTGGGCCCAACGATCACGCTCTATGAGATAACGCCTGCCGAAGGTGTGCGTATCAACAAGATCCGTAACTTGGAGGACGACATCGCCCTTAACCTTACGGCACTGGGAATACGTATCATAGCGCCTATTCCCGGGCGCGGTACGATTGGTATAGAGGTGCCGAACAAAAAGCCTCAAATCGTCTCGATGGAGGCCATTCTCAACACGAAGAAGTTTAAGGAGAGCAAGATGGAATTGCCTGTTGCCATCGGCAAGACCATATCCAACGACGTCTACATGTTCGATCTCCACAAGTTGCCTCACTTGCTTGTGGCCGGTGCTACAGGACAAGGTAAGTCAGTAGGCTTGAACGCCATCATCACTTCTTTGCTCTACAAGAAGCATCCCAATGAGCTCAAGTTCGTCTTGGTAGATCCTAAGAAGGTGGAGTTCAGTATCTATCGCAAGATTGCAGACCACTACATGGCAGCCCTTCCTGAGAATGAGGATGAGCCCATCATTACCGACGTGCAGAAAGTAGTGAAGACCTTGAAGAGTCTTTGCGAGCTTATGGATCATCGCTACGACCTGTTGCAGATGGCTCAGGTGAGAAAGATTGAGGAGTATAACGAGAAATTCGTCAATCACAAGCTTGATCCTAACAAGGGACATGAATACATGCCTTACATCGTGGTCATCATTGATGAGTTTGGAGATTTGATCATGACGGCCGGCAAGGAGATAGAACTCCCCATAGCGCGTATCGCCCAGCTGGCCCGCGCCGTGGGTATCCACATGGTTATCGCTACCCAGCGACCAACCACCAAGATCATCACTGGTAACATCAAGGCCAACTTCCCGGGCCGCATAGCATTCCGCGTGACATCTGTTACCGACTCCCGCACCATTCTCGACCGCAAGGGCGCCGAGCAGTTGGTAGGCCGTGGTGATATGCTCTTCCTTTCCGGCGGAGATCCCGTGCGTATTCAGTGTGCATTCATCGATACACCCGAGATTGAGTCCATCAGCGACTTCATCTCTCAGCAGCCCGGTCCCGTACATCCGTTTGAGCTTCCTGAGCCTAAGGATGATTCGGATGAGGGTGGCAATGGCGGCGGAACCGATATCCAGAGCCTTGATCCGCTCTTTGAGGAGGCTGCACATGCCGTTGTCCTCTCGCAGCAGGGCTCTACGAGTATGATTCAGCGTCGCTTCGCCATCGGCTATAATAGAGCTGGGCGAGTGATGGACCAGCTGCAGCAGGCGGGTATCGTGGGTCCTGCCCAGGGCAGTAAGCCACGCGATGTGCTGATTTCAGACGACAGTCAGCTTGACAAACTTCTATTGAGTATGCGTTCATAATAAATATAGTGAATCATGAAGAAATTAATATTATTGTCGCTTTGTTTGTTGGTTTCGTTAGCCTTGTTCTCTCAGAATGAGAAAGAGGCAAGAAAGGTTCTCGACAAGGCATCGTCCATCATCTGCAGCAGAAGTGGAGCTAAGGCACAATTCTCTGCCTACAGCAGTAAGTATAAAGCCTCAGGATCAATCGCCATAAAGGGAAACAAGTTTCAGATTACTACACCCCAGGCTATGGTATGGTATAACGGTAAGACCCAGTGGAGCTACATGAAGCAGAACAACGAGGTTAACGTTTCTACGCCCGATGCCAGCCAGCGCGCCAGAATGAACCCTTATGTTTTTGTGAATGTCTACAAGAAAGGCTATAAGATGTCAATGAAAAATGTGGGCAACTCAAAGGAGATTCATCTCACGGCAACGGGCAAGAGCGCCATTCCACAGATGTACATCATCGTAGACAACAAAACCAGCGTGCCAAGCCATGTGAAGATGCTTATGAATGGCAGTTGGACAAGCGTTGTAATATCCAATTTTACGCGAGCAAACATTTCCGATGCCTATTTCTCTTTCAATGCAAAGGATTTTCCCAAAGCAGAGATTGTTGATTTAAGATAACAAAGAGTTAGAAACGGCATGAGATTCAAGAACCAATGATTGTTCGTTTAAGCGTGTACTGACACATAAAAACGCAATTTTCCTTGTTTCTTGTGCAGTTTCCAACTCTTTCTTGATCATCGCGCTGTTCATCCAAAACTATAAGAATATGACCATCTATCAATTATTCCGCAACGTCCATCACCAAAGGCAATTGGCTCTAAGACGCAGCTTGGATTTCCAGCGCAACCGGGTTGCCAGCTATGTGAAGCAGTTCTTCGGCGTCTTGTTTGTATTCTATCTTGTCTTTCTGTCAGTTCTCCTCGCACTCGGAGTAAGGGATGATGTTGATAGCGCCATTGGCATGATTATTTTCCCCTTGCCATTCGTCCTCCTGATTGATTTTGTTTTCCGCTTTGCCTTACAGGAGACACCCGCCCAGATCGTCAAGCCCTACCTTTTGTTGCCATTCCCCTCAAAGAGAATAGTTGATATTTTTGTTGCAGAATCTTTCCTTTCATGGGGAGATCTCGTTTGGCTGGCCCTTCCTTTGCCCTACTGCATCATGGCGTTGCATCCAATAGCCAACCCATTGCTTAGCTTGCAGATTCTTCTTCTCTGGCTGATGCTCATCTGGATGAACAGCCAGTGGTATTTGGTTTGCCGAACATTGATCTATAAATCTTGGTTGTGGATCATCCTTCCTGTTGTTGTCATGGGAGCGCCGATATTGCCTTTCTTTTTCTTGAACGGCAAAAGTCTTGACCGCGTTCTCGACCGAGTGTTCCAAGTTGCTTCCGATGCTTCTATCCTTCCTCTTTTTCTAATCCTTGTGCTGATGGCTCTCGTGGTGATGACGCTCATCAACCGCAAGTTGCAATGGGCTACTTTGTCGAAGGAAACATTTTCTCCAATCGCCACAAACAGTGATGTTGCTACTCCTTCTCTCTCATTTTTGGGACGTTATGGACAGACCGGAATGTACATCAAACTCGAAGTCTTGTCGATTCTTCGCAATCCTGCCATTCGCAAAAAGTACCTGAATTCAGTTGGCGTCACAATTGTCTTTACCCTTCTATGCGCTTTCACCGACGTTTATAACGGAACTTCTTGGGGCAATTTCTGGTGCTTCTATTGCTTCGTTTTGGGAGGTATAACCCTGATCTCAATAGTCATGCAACCCGAAGGTAATTATATCGATCTGCTGATGACCCGGCAACAGAGCATTCTGAATATGCTCCATGCCAAATATTTACTCAATACAGTGTTGCTTGTCATCCCTTTGGTTATCTTGTTGATACCGGTCTTCATGGGAAAATGGTCGTTGATGATGGTATTGGGATTCCTGCTGTTCACTGCTGGATTCCAGTTTTGCTTGCTGTTCCAACTGGCCGTTTACAACAACCGCACAATTCCTTTAACGAAAAGCCTGACGAATAGGGACGGCAGCAACAACAGTCCCTGGCAAATCGTCGTGACGATGTTGGCTCTTGCCCTCCCCATGGGGCTGGTAGGCTTGATGAGTATCTTCTTTTCAGAGACAGTCATCAACAGTACGCTCGCCGTTCTTGGGCTGGCGTTCATTGCCGCTGAGCCCTTGTGGATGAAGAATATCTATGGACGGATGATGGCAAGAAAATATGAGAACCTTTCGGGATTCCATTCAACAAGAACGTCTTAAAATCAATATAAATCATGAAATTTGTAGGAATTATCCCTGCGCGCTATGCATCAACGCGCTTTCCTGGCAAGCCTTTGGCTGTCTTAGGAGGTAAAACCGTGATACAGCGTGTCTATGAACAGGTAGAGAAGTCGCTTGATACAGCTTACGTAGCTACCGACGATGAGCGCATCTATGAGCATGTCGAGTCTTTCGGTGGTAAAGTTGTCATGACCTCACCCAAGCATAAGAGTGGTACGGACCGTATTGAGGAAGCTTGTTCAAAGATCGGCGGCGACTGGGATGTTGTTGTAAACATCCAGGGTGACGAGCCTTTCATTCAGCAAAGTCAGATAGCTACAGTTTGCGATTGCTTCTCTGATCCGTCAACCCAGATAGCTACATTGGGCAAGCCTTTTGAAAGTATGGAGGCTGTAAAGAATCCTAATTCACCGAAGATCGTCACGGATGTCAACGGTTTCGCCCTGTACTTTTCTCGTAGTGTAATACCTTTTATCAGAGGCTACGAGGAGAAAGACTGGCTCGGCAGGTTCCCATTTCTCAAGCATCTCGGGATTTACGCTTACCGGGCAGATGTGCTTAAGGAAATCACGCGGTTGCCTCAGTCTCCACTGGAAATTGCAGAGAGCTTGGAACAACTCCGTTGGCTGCAGAATGGCTACCGTATTCGTGTCGGCATTACGAATGTAGAGACTGTCGGTATCGACACACCGCAGGATTTGGAGCGTGCAGAGCAATATCTCCAGTCGCATCCTATGGACTGATAGCAAGAACGACGATATTTTTGTTGGCCGACAATTGATGGCCATCCGGCTCCCCGTGAATGGAAGAACAACTCTCCTTATATATCAGTTTGCTCTCCATTTACGGGGAGTTTGCCTTTCTTTTATGCAGAATTCGTTTTTCTTTTATGGGGAATTCGCCTTCTTTTTATGCAGAGTTTGCTTCTCATCTACGGTCAATTCTTTCTCGTTTGGGAATCTGCTTGCAGGCAGTTGTCGACCAATAGGAAAACTTTCTCCCCGAAAAGAAGATTGCTCATGATGTGAGACAATTGTCGAACGTTGTCAACTTTCCGCGTCCATACAACACAGAAAGCCGCTCTTCTGGCTAACAACTATCTTTGTTTATCAATAATTGCTAGTAAAGTTGCATAATATTATGAGTGTGCGGCCGTTATTAAGCAAATAGATATGTGAATATTGTATTTGTGAATCAATGTGCTCATTATTGAGAATGCTTATGAGAAGATATTTTTATCGACTATTGGCTTGTTTGTTCGCCGTTGTACTATCGTTGCCATCCTTGTCACAGACTTCATTCGTTAGGGGGAATGGCCCTAGGGCAGAGTGGGACACGGCAAAAGTGATACTGATGCATACGCCGGGTGTGGAACTTTTCGATGGTGTGATTCATCCTACCGCAGGTTTGTTTGAGCATTATTTTGACGTCGATTCTGCTCGGGAGCAACATCTGAACTACATCCGTATGCTCCAACAGCAGGGGATAACCGTTGTGCGCGTGGAGGATGTATTGAGAGCGATGAGTCGTGAGCGACTCGAATCTCTGGCAGCTCAGGTGCTGACCTATGACGTCAGTAAGGTAAATCCAGCAGACTCGGCTGCGAATGGGGGGGAGTATAAAACGAAAATCCTTCATGAGATGTCGAGAGAAGATCTGTTGAGGGTATTGATGCTGCAGCCAACGGTGAAGATGATGAGTGTTGATAATAACACGGGCATCGAGGCAACCTATACCCATCAGTCGCTGATGAACCTCTATTTTACGCGCGACCAGAGCATCAATACGCCGAGGGGCAGCATCATTTGCCAAATGAATTCGCTTCAACGGTCTCCGGAGACGCGGTTGATTGAGGCCTGTTATAGCCAATTGGGAATTAAACCGATTCTAAAAATCAGCGGTGATGGACGTCTCGAAGGAGGAGACTACATTCCGGCTGGCAGCGTAGCTTTTATAGGTCGAGGTATGCGAACAAACAAGCAGGCCATTCAACAGATGATGGATGCCGACGCGCTGGGACATGATACCATCATCGTTGTAGATGATCATCTGCGCTGGCAAATGGAGATGCATCTCGATACCCATTTCAACATTATCGACCGGAATCTATGTACGATGCCTGCGTCGAGACTCTATGCAGAGAAAGGTACACCGCAATGTTGCACGGCCGACATCTATGCCCGGAAGCCTGGGAGTTTGAAATACCGTCTGATCAAAAAGAATCTTGATTTTGTAGAACTCTTAAAAAAGCGTGGCTTCTCTATTATTCCTATAAATAGAGAAGACGAAATGCATTATGCCAACAATTATCTCACAATAGCCCCACGTCACATCATGGCCGTTGGAGGACAGTCAAAAGAATATCAAGAAGCGCTTGCTGGGCATGGCGTGAAAGTGGAATGGATTCCGCTCGATCAATTGATAAAAGGCTACGGTGCTGCGCATTGCATGACTCAAGTCGTTTATCGACAGACAGCTGGCAAATAGCGATCAACTGCAATGTTGAATTGAAACCCAAGGAAGAAGCTATATTCTTCTTGGGTTTCATTTTTGTTTTATCAAGCGTGCACGCATGTCGACAGCTGTCAGCAGACCTGCCGACAATTGTCAGCAATCATCAATGCTCGGTTTTCACTGTGTAGAATTTGCGGTCTGAGAGTTACGATGCCTCACCGAGCTATCATTATTAAATATATATCGCAATGAAAGTTCGAAATAACTATCAAAAAGGGTTTAGTCTTATGGAATCTCTTAAAAAACATAAAATAATGAAGTAAACTATACTATTGCATTATGAGATTTTGTAACTTTGCAAGCAATTAACAACTAACGATATGAAGAAGGTTTTAATGATAGCCGTGATGCTTCTCTCGTGTGTGACGTTTAGTTTCGCACAAAGTGAGGCAAAGATAAAGTTTGACAAGCTGACTTATGATTTCGGCACATTCACTGTCAGCAATCCTGTTCAGGAGGCTTCGTTCAGTTTTACCAACGAAGGTAAGTCACCTTTGGTGATCAACCAAGTGGTTACTTCTTGTGGTTGCACGGTTGCCACATACACTAAGAAACCTATTGCCCCCGGTCAGGCAGGTGTGATCAAAGTGAAGTATAATGGCACGGGAAGATTCCCATCGCATATTAAGAAGATGATTACCGTACGCACCAACGGCGTTCCAGAAATGGTTCGTCTCTACGTGGAAGGCGATATGGTAGAAGATAAGAAATAATCAATCAGTAAATATTAAGGTTGGGCACTGAGTTTTATTCTCGGTGCCCAATTTTGTATATCTATTCCTTTGGTTCTGAACGTCTTGGATGTTAATCGTCGCTATATAAAGATTGCTTGATTAGGATGGGAGGTCTTGTTTTTCTAAAAATTTTAATAGAAAAGTTTGCTTCTTTGCATATTATGATTTATTTTTGCACGTAGAAATAACAACGAATCAATGAAAACAAAAAGAGCAATTTCTCTTAAAACCCTGACAAAAAGTTCCGCTTGGGACATACAGGAGAGTGACGTGTTCCGTCTGTTGGAAGAGGCTGCAAAAGATGCAGACTTCAAAGACAATCTGCGCCACTACACAGATATATTGAAAAGCGCCTTCGAGATAGAAACTCTGACTGTAGATAAGCCTGAGATTGTCTCTAAGTATGAAGACCGTGGCTTTAAAGTGGGCTTGGTTAAAGTTAACGAGAATGTGACTGAGAAGTGGGCTGTGAAGAAGCGTCCCATCCTCCGCGTCACCGACTTGAGCTATGAGAACATTCACCACGTTTCGGCTCGTCAACTAGTTGAAGTGCTCGACCGTAACTTCGGCGGCGGCTGGGAGAGTCTTCCTCAGAGCATACAGGATATCATCGAGTCTGGCTTCGACGTCAGCACAACGACATTGCCGACCAATCGCATTCATCGTCCGGGAGGAATGTATGAGAAGAAGACCAATGACGGTTTTGAAGTGTTGGAGATTCCTAAGGGAACGTGGATGGAAGCCATCTTCGTCAAGGCTAAGCCTGAAGTTGAACGTCCAAGAATGAAATTCGATCAGGATATGCCCAATAAGCGTGACGATATGGACGATGACGACTTCGAGGACAAGGATGAAGATCTGCCCGAGAACGACTACAAGGAACGGGAGGATGAAGATGGTGACGACACTATCGATGACGACAAGATCAGCGAGGAAATCTATAGAACTCAACTGGATGAAGATCCCGTTGAACTCTCCGACGATCTGAATCTCGAAGACGAAGAAGGCGACGAGAATTACTAATCAAGTTCGTAGCCGCATATTGAATGACGAAAGGCGCAATCAACTGCAAAGTGATTGCGCCTTTCGCTGTAATTGCATCGGATGATTCAATCCAGTTCCCCTGGAGAGAATGTCGTCGTGTTCCAATCGCCAGTTTCCAAACCTTTCTTCAACCAATACATGCGTTGCTGGGAAGTGCCGTGAGTGAATGTCTCCGGTTGGCTGTATCCACGTGCTTTTTCCTGCAAGTAGTTGTCGCCAATTTTCTCAGCGCAATCAATGGCTTCCTCAATATCGCCGTCGGAGAGACTGGAAAACTTCTCGTTGTCATAATGTGCCCAGCAGCCGGCATAATAGTCGGCCAGCAGCTCCAGCTTTACACTCAACTTGTTGGCTTCTGTTTGGCTAAGCTGGTCCATCTTTGCATGGCACTTGGATAAGATGCCGCGAAGGTATTCAACGTGGTGTCCTACTTCATGGGCAATGACGTAAGCATAGGCAAAGTCGAGGTCGCCTTTAGCCTCGATACCCAACTCCTTGCGCATCGAAGAGAAGAAGCTTAAGTCGAGATACAGCTTTTGGTCGCCCGAACAGTAAAAAGGACCCATCTGTGCACTTCCTTGACCGCAGGCGGTGTTGACGCTGCCAGTGTAGAGGACCATCGTTGGGTAGGTGTATTGCATGCCATGCAGTTTGAACTGTTCTGTCCACACGTCTTCTGTGCCGGCAAGAATCTGCTTGGAAAATTCAGCCAGCTGCTGTTCTTCCTCAGTAAAGCTGGGTTCACTGTTGTCGGTAGTTTCTTGCAGTTGGCCCTGAAGTTGCTGACTGGCAACATTGTTGATGACATCGCCCAAGTCTCCACCGCTTAAGAATGTGATGAGGGCAATGATTATGATTCCACCTATGCCTCCTATTCCGGCCTTGGCACCAGTAGACATGCCGCGGACGTCTTCCACGTTACTGCTTTTTCGTCTTCCGTTGAGTTTCATTTTGTTGTGTGATTGATTGGTTCTTACTGCAAAAGTATGAAAATTTGTTCATATAACCATCAACGACGAGTTTTATTTCTGTCTGCATGACCGTTGAAGCCATCACAATAAATAGAAAAGCGCATGAAAAATTGTGGATGATATATTTTTTTTGTACCTTTGCATGTCTTTAAAGCGAATACACATAACATTGCAATGAAAGTTTCTTATAAATGGCTTAAAGAATATGTCGACTTCGATCTGACACCGCAACAGACAGCTGACGCGCTGACTTCAACGGGGCTTGAGGTGGATTCTTTGGAAGAAGTTCAGTCTATCAAAGGAGGACTGAAAGGTTTATATGTAGGTAAGGTGCTGACTTGTGAGCCACATCCCAATTCTGACCATCTTCATATCACGATGGTAGACCTTGGTAAAGGCGAACCGCAGCAAATCGTCTGTGGCGCTCCGAATGTGGCTGCTGGCCAGAAGGTTATCGTTGCTGACCTGGGCTGCGTGCTCTATGATGGCGACAAGGAGATTACCATCAAGAAGTCAAAACTTCGTGGCGTGGAATCATACGGAATGATTTGCGCTGAGGATGAGATTGGCGTGGGCACAAGCCACGATGGCATCATCGTACTTCCTGAGGATGCCAAAGTCGGTCAACCCGCTGCAGAATACTACCACTTGGAGAGCGATTGGGTGATAGAGATTGACTTGACGGCCAATCGTGCAGATGCGCTGAGTCATTACGGCGTTGCCAGAGACCTGTATGCATGGTTGAAGCAAAACGGATACCAGACCAGTCTTCATCGTCCGGACTGCAGCAAGTTTGTCGTTGACAATGAAGACCTGCCTATCGATGTGGATATTGAAAACACAGAGGCCTGCAAGCGCTATGCCTGCGTGAGCATTACCGATTGCGACGTGAAGGAAAGTCCTGAATGGATGCAAGAAAAATTGCGCGTCGTGGGGCTTCGTCCTATCAATAACATCGTGGACATTACCAATTATATCATGCTGGCCTACGGACAGCCAATGCACTGCTTCGATGCCGACATGGTGAAGGGACACCGCATCGTAGTGCGTACGCAACCCGAAGGTACTCATTTCATGACTCTCGACGGTGAGGATCATGTCTTGGGTGAACACGACCTGAGCATCTGCAATGCCGAAGATCCCATGTGCATTGCCGGAATCTTCGGTGGAAAGGGTAGTGGTACTTATGAGACAACGAAGAATGTCGTGCTCGAGAGTGCCTATTTCCATCCCACTTGGATTCGCAAGAGCGCACGCCGTCACGGACTCTCATCTGAGGCCAGCTATCGCTTTGAGCGTGGCGTGGATCCCAATGGAACGATTTACGCATTGAAGCAGGCTGCCATTCTCTGCCGTGAACTGGCTGGTGGCAAAGTGAGCATGCAGATCAAAGATGTCTATCCTAAGCCTATGCCCAACTTCAACGTCCGTCTGAACTACGAATATTGCGACCGCCTCATAGGTAAGCATCTTGGCGAGGAGACCATCAAGAGCATCGCTACAAGCCTCGAGATGAAAATCTTGAAAGAGGATGCAGAAGGTCTTGACCTTGAAGTACCCGCCTATCGCGTAGATGTGCAGCGTCCTTGCGACGTCGTTGAGGATATCTTGCGTATCTATGGATATAATAATGTAGAGATACCTACGATGCTGAAATCCTCGTTGACCGTGAAGGGCGATGAAGATCTTGAGCACAAAATCGAGAATGTTGTCAGTGAACAGCTTGTTGGCGAAGGCTTCAACGAGATTATGAACAACTCTCTGTCGCGTGTGTCCTACTATGAAGGTGATAAGCTCAATGCTTATCCTTGGGCCAAGACCGTGAAGGTGATGAATCCTTTAAGTGCGGATTTGGGCGTTATGCGTCAGTCGATTCTTTTCGGTGGATTGGAGAGCCTGGCTCGCAACATAAACCGAAAGAGTTCAAATCTGAAATTCTTTGAGTTCGGCAATACTTACCGTTACGAAGAGGAAAGCCGGACTGAAGAGGCTCCAATCAAGGCTTATAAGCAACAGCATCATCTGGGCTTGTGGGTGACGGGCTTCCATGTTCAGGGCTCTTGGATTCATCCCGATGAGAAGTCGAGTGTGTTCGAACTCAAGGCTTATGTCATGAACGTGCTGCGTCGTTTGGGACTCCAGGGTGGAGCAATCGTTGAGGAAAACTCGGACAATAACATCTTTGCCCATGCACGTGTGTTGAAGACCCGCAATGGAAAGGTGCTTGCCGAATATGGTGTGCTCGCGCATCAGTTGCTGAAGGACAATGGCATTGACCAGCCCACATTCTTCGCCGACCTGAATTGGACCAATCTGATGAAGTTGGCTCTCAAGCATAAGATTGAGTTTAAGGAGATATCCAAGTTCCCGCAGGTGAGCCGTGACTTGGCCTTGCTTGTCGACAAGCAAGTAGAGTTTGCTGAAATTGAGAAGATTGCTTATCAGACCGAGAAGAAACTCTTGAAGAAAGTGGAACTGTTCGACGTCTATGAGGGTAAGAATTTGCCTGCAGGCAAGAAGAGTTATGCTGTGAACTTTATCATTCAGGACGACAACCGCACGCTCAACGACAAGGCTATCGATGCAGTGATGAAGAAACTCATCGCCAACCTCACCAGCAAATTGGGCGCAGAACTCAGATAACAAAAATAAAAGTAAAACATAAAATAAAACATCTCCAATGGGAAGAGCATTTGAATATCGCAAGGCTACTAAGCTGAAAAGATGGGGCCATATGGCCAGAACGTTCACAAAGTTAGGTAAAGAGATTGCAATTGCCGTGAAGGCTGGCGGTCCTGAGCCGGAGAACAACCCTCGTCTGCGTGCAATCATAGCAACCTGCAAGCGCGAGAATATGCCTAAGGACAATATCCAGCGCGCTATCAAGAACGCTATGGGTAAGGATCAGAGCGAGTACAAAGAGGTTCCTTATGAGGGATATGGCCCTCACGGAGTGGCTATCTTTGTTGACGCCTTGACTGACAATACCACCCGTACCGTAGCCGACGTGAGATCAGTCTTCAACAAGTTTAACGGCAACTTGGGTACACAGGGCTCACTAAGCTTCCTTTTCGACCACAAGTGTGTATTCACCTTCAAGAAGAAGGATGATACAGACATGGACGACCTTATCCTCAACCTCATTGACTTCGGAGTGGACGATGAATACGACGAGGACGAGGAAACGGGAGAAATCACTATTTACGGTGAGCCTACCAGCTTTGGTGACATTCAGAAGTACTTGGAGGATAATGGTTATGAGATAACAAGTGCAGAGTTCACTCGTATTCCTACCGACTTGAAGGATGTTACCCCCGAAGAGCGTGAGACTATCGACAAGATGGTTGAGCGTCTCGAGGATTTCGATGATGTGCAGAATGTCTACACCAACATGAAGCCCCTTGAGGACGATGGCGAAGCTGAGTAACAGTCAATATGTTCTATAACAACAAACGCCCATCCTGGTGATGACCAGAGATGGGCGTTTGTTGTTAGTTCCGATATAGAACCTATTACTTGTTGTATTCCTTCGGTCCGAAACTTACGTCAAGAAGCGTCTCCTGTGGATTTTTCCCTGAATGGAAGACATAGCGGAAGGTGAAGTTATCCTTCCGGTAAAGTTGAACTCCCGGATTGTTGTTCACTGATGCTAGCATAGCAGCCTGCAGTTTGGCCTTGTTCTTCAATATCAGTTCCTTGTCGTCTGACTTATCATAAAGCGTCTTCCAATAAATAAATGTTTTTGTTGAGCGGTCAAAAGTCATGCTGTCTGTTCGCTCAAAGTCTTTTATTGGCGTTGGACAGTATTTTCTTGTGAAGTCTGCAGCTTCTTGCGCGGCCTGATCGCTCAAGCTCTTATGGCAAGCAACGAGGCATGAAACAAGTGTGAAGAAAACGAATAATTTTTTCATTCAAAGAGTTTATTTTCTGCAAAGATACCAAATAATAGCGGAAAATTTACTAAATTTGCAATTAAATAAACAGACGAATGGATAATATAAGGAATTTCTGTATCATCGCTCATATTGATCATGGCAAGTCAACTTTGGCCGACAGATTACTGGAACGCACTAAAACGATTCAGATTACTGAGGGCCAGATGCTTGATGATATGGACTTGGAACGTGAACGCGGCATCACGATCAAGAGTCATGCCATCGAGATGGATTATGTGGCTAAGGATGGTAAGAAATATATATTGAATTTGATAGATACTCCGGGACATGTCGACTTCTCTTATGAGGTGTCGAGAAGCATAGCCGCATGTGAGGGCGCACTGCTTGTTGTGGATGCAACGCAGGGCGTTCAGGCACAGACGATCTCCAATCTGTATATGGCTCTGGAACATGATCTTGAAATCATTCCTGTGGTCAATAAGATTGATATGCCTCAGGCCATGCCCGATGAGGTTGAAGATGAGATTGTGGAGCTGCTGGGATGCGAAAGAGATGAGATCATTCGTGCGTCAGGAAAGACAGGCGAAGGCGTAGATGAGATACTCGAGGCGGTAGTGAATAGGATTCAGCCGCCGAAGGGCGATCCCAAAGCCCCTCTGCAGGCCTTGATCTTCGACTCTATATTCAATAGCTTCAGAGGTGTCATCGTGCTCTGCAAGGTCATCAATGGAGAAATCAAGAAAGGCGACAAGGTGAAATTCTTCAATACTGGTGAGGAATACGTAGCCGACGAGGTGGGCATGCTGAGGATGGACATGATCCCTTGTCCGAAGCTCTCGTGTGGTGAAGTAGGGTATATCGTCAGCGGCATAAAGACTGCTACGGAAGTAAAGGTCGGTGATACAATTACTCATGTCAGTGAGCCTTGCAAAGAAGCCATCGAGGGATTTCAGGAGGTGAAGCCGATGGTGTTTGCCGGCGTTTACCCTATCGATCCGACGGAATACGAGAATTTGAGGTCGTCATTGGAGAAGCTGCAGCTTAATGATGCTTCGCTCACCTTTCAACCCGAGAGCAGTGTGGCGTTGGGCTTTGGTTTCCGTTGCGGCTTCCTGGGGCTTCTTCACATGGAGATTGTTCAGGAGCGTCTTGACCGGGAGTTCAATGTCGACGTGATCACTACAGTGCCTAACGTATCGTATATGGTCTACGACAAACAAGGCAACGTAACCGAGGTGCATAATCCTTCAGGTTTGCCCGACCAGACGTTGATAGACCATATTGAAGAACCGTATATCCGGGCCACCATTATCACGACAACTAATTATATTGGTCCGATAATGAAGCTCTGTCTGGACAAGCGTGGCGAACTGATCAATCAAGAGTATGTCAGCGGCAATCGTGTTGAGATACACTTCCTCTTGCCATTGGGAGAGATAGTGATAGACTTCTATGATAAGTTGAAGAGCATATCGAAGGGCTATGCTTCTTTTGATTATCATCTGGACTCCTATCGGCCGTCAAGGCTGGCGAAACTTGATATCCTGCTCAATGGCGAGCCAGTGGATGCCCTCTCAACGCTCACGCATCAGGACAATGCGGTCACTTTGGGCAGACGGATGTGTGAGAAGCTGAAGGACTTGATTCCCCGCCAGCAATTTGACATTGCTATCCAGGCAGCTATAGGCTCGAAAATCATTGCCCGCGAGACGGTTAAGCAGGTACGCAAGGATGTGCTGGCCAAGTGCTACGGTGGCGATGTCAGTCGTAAACGAAAACTTTTGGAGAAGCAGAAGAAAGGTAAGAAGCGTATGAAGCAGATTGGAAATGTACAGGTGCCGCAGAAAGCATTCCTTGCAGTTCTAAAATTGGATTAAGTAATGATAAGTTAAGGAGGAACTTGAAATGAAAATACAAGAATCTTCGACAAGAGATATAGCGAGAGAATTGGCTCGCAAATACAGTACAATGACGCATCATGAGCTTGACACGCTTGAGAGCATTATTGTGCCTATGCACTTTGCCAAGGGAGAGATGATTCTCAAGGAAGGCGAGGTGTGTCGCAATATCTATTATCTAGACCGTGGCTTGATTCGCCAGTTCTACTTCAAGAATGGCAAGGAGGTCACAGAGCACTTGGGAGAAGACCATACCATCTTCATGTGTATAGAGAGTCTGTTCAAAGAGGAACCCTCCGCTTTGCAGGTTGAAGCACTTGAGCCTTCGTCGGTATTTGCTCTGCCTAAGGCTCAGTTGGAACAGATAGCCATCACGAATGTCAATATCCAGATGCTTTATCGTAAGATATTGGAAGAGAGCTTGATAGTCTCTCAGGTCCATGCCGATTTGGTTCGCTTCGAGTCTGCTCAGAGTCGATACCGGAAGATGTGCAAGCTGAGTCCTCAAGTGGTGCTTCGTGCGCCATTGGTCTACATAGCCAATTATCTTCAGATGTCGCCAGAAACACTGTCGAGAGTGAGGACGGCTGAACTGAACTCGCAAGAATGATATAATATTAAAAGGGTCTTGAATTCATTTTCAAGACCCTTTTTGCTATCTCGGCTTTTTCTATTTTCTTTTCAATATGCTGTGTCAACTTGATCGTCCCATACCGTATTAACCGTAATCGTAAAACTTACGTTCTGGTCCTCTCCTCCTGGTGTGCTACCGAAGAAGCTTCCACTGTAGGTCGTGACCTGATTCTTTGCGATGGGTACGTTTTCAAAGGTCTTCTCGGTGATGGTGCCACCAGATGCATTCAATGCTGTGACTTTCATCTTCAGAAATTCAGAATCTGTTCTAGGGAAGGTATAGACTTCGTAAGAGGCTGGCTTGCCCACCATATCCGATGTAATGGGGATCTTTACCGTTTGACGGCTGTTCACAATTCCCACACCATTTTCTGCATCAAGCGTACTACTGCCGCCTGTATAGTAAAATTGCATGGTCTTCACGTTCTCAGGAATGTTGTCTTCTACATTCAATACAAACTTGCCAACGATGCGTTCAAGGCTTAGATTGACGTTGGTCGTGGTTCCAGATACGGTGAACTCTTGGTTGCACCAGAAACTATCAGTTACCTTGTTATCTGGCATTGCAACCTTGTTGATATCGTTGGCTAAGTTTACTGCACCGCTACAGTTGTGGGCCAACACGACAACATTGTAAGTGCCTTCAGCGAGTTTCATCTCAATGTTGCCAAAGTTGTCGTCTTCTGTTGATTGATTGACCTGATCAACGATAGTGCCATTCTGATAAACAGCCAGAGTGATGCGGGTGAAAGCTGATGTCGAGGTGCTGAAAGACGGGTTGGTGGACTTGGCTGCGACTCTGAACACGATGGGGCGGCCATCTGCCATGCCGGGTGTTTCTCCGTTGTCGTCGGACATTGCTTTCTCACATGAAGAAAACGTTAAGCTTAAAAGGCAGCTTAACAAGACGAAGAAGAGTGATGTCTTTTTCATAATCATAATTGTTTATGAGGTTGTTTGTACTGTAGGTTTGAGGTGAGCGCACATATAATAGTTATAGCGCATCTCTGTTAATATTGCAAATATAGCTAAATTTTCTTTACACCGAATGCTTTTATTCAATAATTTTTGTAAATTTCTAGCTTAGGTCTGCATAGTCCTGGGCTATTCTTACAAAGAGGGAAATGTGGAGATGCCGCTGTAAATAGAAAATTACGATTAAATATAAAAAAGTAGAGAAAATGTTTGGTGGTTTGACAAAAATGAAGTACCTTTGCACTCGCTTACAAGAACAAGGCTTCGTAGCTCAACTGAATAGAGCATCTGACTACGGATCAGAAGGTTCCGGGTTTGAATCCCAGCGAAGTCACAAAATAGTAAGCTGGCTCCGTAGCTCAACTGAATAGAGCATCTGACTACGGATCAGAAGGTTCCGGGTTTGAATCCCAGCGGAGTCACGATTATCACCAAGTTGCTTATATGAGTAGCTTGGTGATTTTTTTATTTAGAGTGATTTATACAAACTGGAACTGTAGCTATGGAAAATTGCAGTCATGTTGGGTAAAATACAAGTTGTACCCTCTGATGTCTCCATCGCGCAAAGTTTTTTCAATACATGTCAAGGTGTGTGGATAACCAATGCCAGTTTGATTAGTTCATAGCGTGAATTTGTTGTCGCAAGTTGCCATTTCCTATACGATGAAGAACTTTGTGAACGAGGGACAATCTTGCACTGAAACAACTGCAAAACATGAAGCTTGTATCAGCAAATCGTTGATGTTTTATGGTGATTTCCGCTGGTAAAATAATGATACATCTTTGTCGTATAATCAATCGCTTGCATACCCTTTTTCGTCTGCAGATATTGTAATAATGCAAAGAGTTAGAAATGATGATGTCAATTATATCCTTGTAGTTGGTTCAAACTCAATGAAAACATTCTTCTTGCATCGGAGATGGAATGGAGTTTGTAGGAAATGGATGAACAAACTGTCAAACTGAAAAGAAAGTTTAATTTTATTGTTAAAAGTTTTGGGATTTAGAAAATAATCGATTATCTTTGCAATGATAATTAACACAAAGAATGCAATAATAAATCTTCCGCCTATAGAGAGAACTTTACTTCAAACAAAAATTAAAGGATATGAAGAATTTTAATGAGATGACCGACGAAGAGTTGGCCCTATCTTATGTTGGAGGATGCAACAAGGCTTTTGATTTGTTATTGCAGCGTAATCAGTCTAAGTTGTTCTCATATATATTGTTTGTGGTAAGAGATCACAATCAAGCAGACGATATATTCCAGGAAACGTTCGTCAAAGTGATCACCCGTCTTCAAGAAGGACGGTATACCGCTTCTGGGCGCTTCTCGTCTTGGGTTATGCGTATAGCCCACAATGTCATCATGGATCGCTATCGCCTTCAGAAGTCTGACAGAATTGTCGAGACCAACGAAGACAATAATCTTGGAAATATCGGCAGTCCCACAGAGCTGTTCGATACCAGTATTGAAAGCCGCTATGTCAACGAGCAGATATTGCTTGACGTGAAGAAACTCATGAATAGACTGCCGCCAACACAGCGTGAAGTCGTATTCATGCGTTTTTATCAGGAACTGTCCTTTAAGGAGATTGCAGAACTTACCAATGTGAGCATCAACACGGCTTTAGGCCGCATGCGCTATGCCATCATCAACCTTAGACGAATGGCAAAGGAGCACAACATTGCTCTACAATTGGCTTAAGTCTGAGATGGTCTTGATAGGATCGGGAGACTTGAAAATATAACTGCCGCTCACCAATATGTCTACTCCTGCTTCTACCAGACGAGGAGCAGTTGTGGCATTGACTCCACCATCCACTTCGATGAGTGCTTTTGAGCCCGAATGCTCGATGAGCTCTTTTAGGCGTCTTGTCTTATTGATTGTATTTTCAATGAACTTCTGTCCGCCGAATCCAGGATTAACACTCATCAGCAAGACCATGTCCACATCATTGATGATATCTTCGAGCATGCAGATAGGGGTGGAAGGATTCAGTGCCACCCCTGCCATCATCCCATAGGTTTTGATTTCTGAGATGGTGCGGTGAAGATGCACGCAGGCCTCTTGGTGAACAGTCATGATTTTGGCTCCAGCCTTGGCTGTGCGCTCTATGTATTGTTCAGGATGGACAACCATATAGTGGACGTCAAGATCTTTATTGCATACTTTCTTTAGATTGGAGAGTATAGGGAATCCAATTGAGATATTGGGAACGAATGAACCGTCCATCATATCCACATGAACCAATTCTGCACTACTGCCGTTGATCATCTCCAAATCTTTCTGCAGATTTAGAAAGTCGGCCGACAGTAGTGAAGGCGAGACTATAGTCTTTCTCATAGCATCCTCTTTTTCAGTTTAAACAATATCCTACATTTCTGCCATTAAAGTTCATCACCCGATATGTATAGGCGATCTGGCGGATGAGGTCTAAAGTCTTCTCTGAAGGGTTTTGCTCTTCTGGGTTAAAATACTTCATAGGCAATATAATTAATTGTTTTCACTTTTTAAACGTGCCTTTTTCTACTTTATTACATTATTTGCCTAATATTTTATTCGTCAATAGGGTGGGGCGTAGACCCATCCCAACCACTCCTTATGGAGGGGAGGGTTTAAACATTCCCGTCCAACCCACTATGCGATATTGCCGGTATACTTGGCTGAAGCCTATACAAAAAGCCCTGGAAGGGAAGTTCCTTCCAGGGCTTAGTATCTCAAAATAAACTGATATTTTAGAAGAAGTTGTAACGGTTGTCAACTACATCGGCATTATACATAAGTTCGTTGCCGAATCCCTGCATGATGGTCTGCAAAGCCATCTGGCGGCAACGGGTCTCCTGCTGCTTCTCGTCGAACTTAACAGGGCGGTTGGCCTTGTTGGTGACCTGGAATACATAAACTCCGGCCTCACCCTTGACAGGCTTTGAGCAGAACTTACCCTTGGCCGTTGCGGCAACAGCTCCACTGAGTGCGAATTCTGAAGCACCGAGAGACTGAACTGTTACAGGAGAAGCGAATGTAATCTGATTGACTGTAGAGACGTTAGCACCCTTAGCTTTGGCTGCGTTGATGCTGTTTACGCCCTGAAGTTTAGCCATGAGGACTTCGGCTTTCTTGTCTTTCATCACTTCAGATTTAATCCATTCTTTCACGATAGGATCTTCAAGGTTGCGGTAGCCAACAGGGTGAACCTTGTTAAGGACTACAACAAGGAGATGATCGCCATTGTTTCCAGCCTCGAACATCTTGCTGACTTCACCTTCTTTTGCATCATTGAAGGCCCAACGAAGAGCTTCTGTTGTTCCCTGGATGCCTGCAACATAGTGCTGGTTAGAAGTGAGGTCTTTCTGATCAAGATATTTATATCCGTTCTTAGCAGCATTCTTCTGAAGAGCCTCAGCCGTCTGGTTGGCGCTAAGGAATGCAGAGAACTTGTTGTAAGCGGCTGTATGAGTATCGTTGCTGTAGTCGATGGTCTTCTTGATGACTGCAGCGGTGTACTTGTCACTCATAGCCTTGCGGTCGAGAACCTGGAGAATGATGTTGCCTTGTGTAGTTACAACATTCTGCAAATCATTAACTCCACCGTTGAAGAGAGCCTGGATATATTTCTTGGTGTCTTCGTCCATAGAAGGAGCCTGCTCATACTGTGCAGTAGTCATCCAATTCTTCTCGCCAGTCTGTCCATACTTCTTGGCAAGGGCCTCAAACTGGTCAGGGTTAGCCTTCAGAGCATTGTAGATAGAGTCTGCAGACTTATGAGCTGCTGTTGCGTCCTGGCCACCCACCTGGATGGCACGGAACTGTACAGAGTCAGGAAGGTTTGTCTTTGCAACAAGTTTGATAATGTTGAGCGTGTTGTCCTGCTTGTTCTCGAAGACGCCAGTAGTCTGACCTACGGCCATAGAGTCGAGCTTGGCCGCGATATCCTGAGGATAAGCATTCTTGCTAACAGGAATTCCAAGGTAATTGACGAGAGATGTGCTCTTACGAACGATTTCTGAAGGATCGGCTGCTGCAGAGAGCTGCTGGTCGTAACCGGCGAATGTCTTCTGAAGGGTAGCGCGGTCCTGGGCAGAAGCAACAACAGGCACATCAATGTAGCTGACGTCGCGGGTCTCAATGATCTGCTTTGCGCCAAAACGACCGTTGTAGTAAGTATTCTTCAGTTCGTCATACTTAGCCTTCAAATCCGACTCTGTGATCTGAACTTTTGAATCCTGAACGCTGCTGTAAGGCAGAGCGGCCAACTGTATAGAACTCTCCTCATTCTCATCCTTGAAGGCCATCTTAGCCTCGATCGGGTTAGAGAGGATACTCTCTTGAACCAGGCTCTGGTATTTTGTTGCGAGCAAGGTCTGACGGAGGTTCTTCTCAAGGAATGTCCAGTATTTATAAATCATCTGGTACTGCTCACCGTACTGAGGATTTGTACCATTCTGCTTATAATCAGCCAGAAATTTCTGAAGGGCATTCACATCGAAGCGGCCCGTCTGCTGATTTGTAAACGGAGTGCGCTGAAGCATGGGGTGGGTGCCTTCTCTCAGTACATTCTGCATCTCCTCATCAGTGACGCGAAGACCCAGTTTCGAAGATTCCTTCTCGATGATTTTGTTTTGCACAAACTGACTCCAAACTTGATCGCGGAGCGATTGAAGCTGCTGATCGTTCAAATTGTCAATGCCCTGAGCGACTTTGAGATAATCGGTGAAACTCTCCACTTCCTCTTGGAAATCCTGAGCATTCACTTTCTCTCCTAATACCTCACCGATTTGCTGGCGTTGGTTGTTCTTGGTTGTCTCGCAAGAACGGAAGCCTTCCTCGGCAATGAAAGCGAAAAGACCCACACCGATAATGATAATCAGAATGGTGCCTCTGCGTCTTATTCTTCCTAATACTGCCATTGTAATTTATTGTTTTTTATTTTGTTTTTGTATTCTCTCATTGATAGGAACTTATGCTTTGCGTCCCAAAATGCGCACAAATTTACAAAGAAAATAATAAATAAAAGAATTTTTCACAAGAAAATGCATTCAACCTGTTATTTATCAGCTACAACGAGACGTACCAGCTCTATCTTTGTCGCTGAATTCTTGATGATTTTGAAATGGAATTTACCTATGTTTACAATCTCATTGAGCTTAGGGAAGCTCTGATAGTAGTGGAGAATCAGACCACCGATGGTCATATATTCGTCACTTTCTGGCAATTGAAGGTTGAACATGTCGTTGACTTTGTCTATCTCCAAGCGTGCACTGAGGATATAGGCACCGTCTTCTGTCTGTTTTGCTATATAAGTCTCATTATCATGCTCGTCCTGGATATCGCCGAAAATCTCTTCCACTATATCCTCCAACGACACAAGTCCGCTTGTTCCACCGAATTCATCTACTACAATGCCGATGCTCTTCTTCTGTTGGAGGAAGATTTGCATCAGTTTCTGTGCTGACATTGTTTCGGGGACAAAAAGAATTTCGCGTATACGGTCGTGCCAGTTATCCATCTTCCTGAACATTTCCAAGGAATGGATATATCCGACGACATGGTCGATGTCCTCTTTATATACGATGATCTTGCTGTTGCCGCTCTCAATGAACTTCTGCATGAGTTGGTCGGTAGGGCAATCATATTCAACGGCATTGATTTCCGTTCTCGGGACCATGCAGTCGCGCACTTTTGTATCAGAGAATTCCAATGCATTCTGAAAGATCCTCACCTCGTCTTCAACATCTTCTTCATTCTTCGCGTTGTCGATACTCTTTTGGAGAATATAGTCCAAGTCTACTTTCGAGAATCCTTCCTCATCGGCTTCATCGATATTCTTTACTCCGAATATACGGAGAAGTCCATAAGAGAGAAGGGTAGAGAACTTGCTGATGGGCCACAATATAATATAAAAGATGTAAGCTAAAGGCGAGAAAATGGCAAGCAGTCGGTTAGGATTGCTCTTGAACAAGGTCTTTGGAAGAAACTCTCCGGTGAACAATATGATGAGAGTAGACAGTATTGTGTCTGCTGTGACAGTGAATGCCGCGTCGTATCCTTTGAAGATTGTGTTGTCAAAGAAGTCAGCTATCAAGATACCATAGATGACCAAAACGACATTGTTGCCCACCAACATGGTACTTACGAAGCCGTTGGGGTGATTGTAGAACACAGTGAGGATGCGTTGCGTGAAGCCATTCCTTTCCTTGTCCATCTCCGCAAGCATTCTATTGCTCGAAACGAATGCTATCTCCATGCCTGAGAAAAAGGCGGAGAAAACCATCGACACTAAAATACCTATTAATAATACTGTCACTTTCTTTAGATAAATTAATTTTGCAAGTTGGAACGAGGCCTTGGCTGAGTTTGCGGAACGCTATTGGCTGTGCTGTCGCCGGCATTCCCAGTGGGTGCAGGTGAACTTGAATTTCCAATCATGTCTCCTTTGACAAAGGAGCCACTGGTGTTGGATACATAATATTTAGTCATCTGCTCGTCGCTCCTGAAATAGCGGCCTTGAAGAGAGCGCTCTGGAGTAACGAGGCGGGAGAATTTGTTCGAATACAGTTCATGTTTGTTTTCATCCCAGTAAAGTTCTTCAGACGAGAACCGTATGCCAGACTTAGTCAGAATCCTCACTCTGCTCCTAAGTTCCCACAATTTTTTCTTGTCGTAATAATATGCCGTATCGCATTGGATATACGAGAATACGTTGAATTTCTCATCGAATTGGGTCAGCAGAACCCCTTTGTCAAAAATATAACGTGAGGGGTTGAGGTTGGGATTGACAATCCACTGTTCTGTCACGATACGATACTTGATGACGCCAGAGTCGGAGATTAGGGTGTTAACTCCATAGCTCGTCATCAAAGGCACTGAGTCGCGGGCATGGATAGCTGGCGCTGTATGCTCGGTTTGTTCCTGACAGGAAATGGCTGACAGTGAAATAAACCCAGTAAACAACAGTGGATATATATATCTGATTCGAAACACGTTCTGCTTTATTCTACTTTCCACTTCTGGAACCATTTCTCATTGAATGTGATTCCAATGTTGATACGGAAGATGTTCTCTGAAATCATACCGCTTGCAGAGCTGTGAGCGAACTGTGCGCTGATGTTCAGGAATGAGCGGTTGTTGTATGAGTTGAGAATTGGAATACCGAAGCCCAGGCTGCCGCTTATCTCACTGGGACCGTCCTGGCCGTTAATCTTCAGATAGGAAGACGCGTAGGAGACGCCCGCACGATAATGCATGCGCGAGAAGAAGTTGCGTCCCGAAGGGTTGGGACAGAATTCCCCACCAGCCGTAACCTTGTGCCTGTCCTTGAAGTAATTGTCATTCATCAGATAGCTGGCTTCATTGTCGGAGGTTGATACGTATTCGGGGAAAGAAACCTTGCTCCACTTTTGCAGAGTGTAGTCGGCTCCTACCCGCAGCTTGTTAGCATGACTGTAGGCAAAACCAGCTCCGAAAGAGTGGGGGATGGCAAGCTTGAGGCTGCTTCCTCCAAGGACAAGAGAGTCAGAGACCGAAGTCTGAGTGTTGGTTGAAATGACCCGGCATGTTGGACTGCCGCCAATCTTGTGCCCCAAGCCGTAGGTTACGCCCAGTGTAAGCATGTCGGTTTTGTTCAGTTTCAAATCGTACTGCAAGCCTGCCGAGATATTATAGCTGCGGACTTCTGCTTCGTAAGATTTGGACAGAGTGTTGGCATAACTGTCACTATATGAGTTTTGAATGGAACGGTCGATGGTTCCCCATAGATAGCCGGCATTGACACCGATAGAGAAATTCTTTATCGGTGACCATCCCAGGCCTGCATAAACCTGATGGATTCCGCCCGAACCAGAATAGGTGTTCGTGTAAATTACAGAGTTGCGGCTGTTTACATATCCAGTCGTAGAATAATCATATCCCACATTACTATAAGGTAATAGACCGAAGCTCATACCCAAGTGACGGGCCAATCTGAATCCTGCTACTACGTATTCGAAGTTAGCTTGCTTGATGTTGCGCTTCGTGCCGTTCTCAGAGAAGTTGGTGATTTGCCCGCTCATGCCTACATCGAAGAGAAATGTAACAGAATCCAGACGAGAATAGGAAGCAGGGTTGAGATAGTTGACCTGATTGCCGTCGTGGAAACCTAAGGCCAAACCATTCATTCCCCGGTTGAAGCCCGAAGACTGCTCTGCCAAAATGCCGAGTCCGAATTGGCTATAGGGGGAGTTGGTTCCACTTTGGGCAAAAGCGCTGCTCACAAGGACTGATGCAATCACTGCAAGAAAGCCTCTTTTCTCTTTCGCCAAATCCATTGCTCTATATGACTTCGTATGTATTTTCATCTCTCTGTAATCGTTTTAATGGATATAAAAAATGATTTTCGTGCAAAATTATCAAAAAAATAAGAAATAAAAGAAGGATAAATGGGAAATTAAGTTTATTTTTGCATCGTGAAAGTATCCAAAACAATTATACGTGTTTTTGTTTTGCTGATTCTGGCATTGTTTTGCAGGCCAATTTCGGCAAGATGTAGTGACAATTCTGGTCCCTATAAGATAAGTCTCCTGACCTGTGGACCTGGCCAAGAGGTGTATTCTCTTTATGGACATACGGCAATCAGAGTTCAATCGCCTGAGACGGGTGACATCGTTGTTAACTATGGAATGTTCTCCTTCAAACAGAAGAACTTTATTTTGCGTTTCGTCTTTGGTTTGACGGATTATCAGATGGGAGTGATGCCCTTTGATGTCTTTATGGAGGAGTACCGCGAGGAAGGACGCTGGGTAGAACAGCAGCAACTCAATCTCGACTCTGTGGAGTGCCGGCGAATCATTGCGGCACTGATGAAGAACTATGAACCAGAAAATCGTACTTACCGTTATAATTATTTCTACGACAATTGTACGACGCGTGCCCGTGATATATTAATCAATAATTTAAACGGAAAGGTTTCTTTTATTGATAATCACAAAGATACATCCTACCGTGAAATGATTCATTCAATGAATGAGTCTCATCGCTGGGCCCGGTTTGGCAATGATTTGCTCTTGGGTGTTAAAGCCGATTTTAAGACGAATAACGAACAGCAGCAATTTCTTCCAGAACATCTGATGAAGGATTTTGACCATGCAAAGATTGTAAGTGGCAATAACGAGCGTAATTTGGTCTCTGGCAAGATGCAGATTCTTTCGGCCCAAAGTGATTCTGGTAGTGAAAGTGGTTGGTTTACGCCTATGCTTTGCGCAATTATATTTGCCTTATGTGTACTCATTATTATATTAGTAGAGCGGACGAAGCATAAAACCCTTTGGCTTTTCGATCTTGTTTGGATGCTGGCTGACGGACTGGCAGGACTGATACTCTTTGTTATGATTTTCTCTCAGCATCCTACTGTGAGCGTCAATCTTCAGATTCTTCTCTTGAATCCGTTGTCGATCTTCTTCGGTTTAAAGGCCGTTTGGAAATTGAGAAAAGGTCAAGTCCACTGGTACCTGAAAGCTCATGCCGTGTGTATCGTCGCTTTCCTCTTTGGTGCAATTTCGCAAAGTTATGCCGAAGGTATGATCGTTTTGGCATTATCTTTGTTGGTAAGAGAACTATATTTGATTAAATCGCATGAATAAGTATCTGGCAATATTGCTGGCAGTCCTCTCATCTACGGAGGTGCAGGCGCAGAATTTAAAGTCTGTGCCGCGGCTTGTCGTGAATATTACGGTTGACCAGTTGAGAAACGACCTGCTGGAGCAATATGCTCAGATGTATTCGCCCGATGGAATCAGAAAACTCACCACTCAAGGATTAGTATACGAATCGTCGGGCTACTCCTTCTCTCCGGTGGATCCAGCCTCAGCAATAGCTTCGCTCTCCACGGGCTCTGCGCCTCATTATAATAATATAATAGGTACTTCCTGGCTTAATCGTTCTACTTTGAGACCGATGAGTTGCGTGGATGATCAAAAATTTGTAGCTTCACCCAATCAGTTGTCCGTCTCTACAATCAGCGATGAATTGAAGATCGCCACCAATGGCGCTGCGATTGTTTATGGACTGGGCGAGAACAAGGAGACCGCCATCCTGTCAAGTGGACACGCTGCAGACGGTGCTGTCTGGATGGGCGCCGATCATAAGTGGACGACTTCCGCCTACTATCCTGCGGAAAGCCGCAAATGGATAGAGTCATATCAAAGGGTGTCATCCACTGATGCCAAAATGACAGACGTCAACGACCAGATATGCAAGCTCGCGTTGGAATGCGTTCGGAGTCATGCTATGGGTCGGGATGCCGTCACAGACTTCCTTGCTGTTACTCTCTCAGGAGCAAAAGGCAAGCTAAACGAAGAGTATTATCTTTCGTTGGACCGCACTTTGGCCAATCTTATCTCGCAGATTGAAGGCGAGATAGGAAAAGACAACGTACTTTTCATTGTGACGAGTACTGGATGCGAGGATGAAGAGAAGACAGATTATTCTAAATATAAAGTCCCAACAGGTACTTTCTATATCAACCGTACCGCGAATCTGATGAATATCTACTTGAGCGCCATCTACGGACAAGGCAGATATGTGGACGGTTGCTTCAAGAATCAGATATTTCTTAATCATCAACTTATAGACCAAAAGCAGCTGAGCCTCAACGATGTGCTCAACCGCTCTCAGGAATTCTTACTCCAGAATGCGGGTGTTAAAGACGTCTATACTTCCACCCAGCTTTTGCGTGGAGGTAACGACATCGTAAAGTTGCATAATGGATACTGTTCCGAGAATGCTGGTGACCTGATCATAGGCATCAATCCAGGCTGGCAACTGAAGAATGAGGTGACAGGCGAGAACTATACATTTCGCTTGGGCTTGGTCTCTTTTCCCATAGTGTTCTATGGTGCTGGCATTCAACCGCAGCGCGTTACGGCTCCTGTAACCGTAGACCGTATTGCTCCAACGGTTGCAAAGGCCATTCGCATCCGCGCGCCTAATGCATGCACGGCTGAACCTCTTTTTTAAGTCTTTCAGCCAGTTAGGCTTTTTTCATCATTTACATTTTTATATAAAAGAGCGATTTTACGGGATTATTTTCGTAATTTTGCACTCGTTATCATACGACAAATAAAATAAAGACACAATAAAATGAATTTCAACAAAATCTTAAAGTCGTTGTTTGGCGATAAAAGTACGCGGGATATGAAGCTGATTCAGCCTCTCGTAGAGAAGGTAAAGGCTAAATATCCTGAGATCAAAGCTCTGAGCAACGACGAACTGCGTGCCAAGACTAAGGAAATACAGAAATACGTTCAGGACGCAGCAAAAGAAGAGAAGCAGAAGATTGAGGAGCTCAAGGCCAAGATCGAGGAAACTCCCATCGACGATCGTGAACCCATCTTCAATGAGATTGACAAACTGGAGAAGGAGGCACTCGATAAGTATGAGGTAGCCTTGAACGAGGTGATGCCTACAGCTTTCAGTATCGTTAAGGATACCGCACGCCGTTTCGCTGAGAATGAGGAAACCGTTGTGACAGCAACTGATTTCGACCGCGAACTGGCTGCCAATCCAGCCAATGATTTCATCACGATTGATGGCGACAAGGCTATCTATCATAACGAATGGACTGCCGGTGGCAACAAGATAAAGTGGAATATGGTCCACTACGACGTTCAGCTCTTCGGTGGTATTGCCCTCCATCAGGGAAAGATCGCTGAGATGGCAACGGGTGAAGGTAAGACCCTTGTGGCTACGCTCCCCGTATTCCTCAATGCCTTGACCGGAAATGGCGTACACATGGTGACGGTCAACGACTATCTTGCCAAGCGTGACTCCGAATGGATGGGCCCGATCTATGAGTTCAATGGTTTGTCGGTAGACTGTATCGACAAGCACCGTCCCAATTCGCCCGAGCGTCGCAAGGCTTATCAGGCAGATATCACATTCGGTACGAACAATGAGTTCGGCTTTGATTACCTGCGCGACAATATGGCACTCTCGCCTTCAGACCTTGTTCAGCGTAAGCACAATTATGCCATCGTCGATGAGGTCGACTCTGTGTTGATTGATGATGCCCGTACGCCTTTGATCATCTCTGGTCCTGTGCCTCATGGCGACGACCAATTGTATGAGGAATATCAGCCGCTGGTAGAGAAACTGTTTGAAGTCCAGCGTAAACAGGCAACAGAATTGCTTGCCGAGGCAAAGCAGAAGATCGCTGCATCACAGAACGAGACCGACCCGAAGAAGGCCGGGGCTTTGCAGGAAGAAGGATTCCTTGCCCTGTATCGCTCGTATAAGGCTCTGCCTAAAAATAAGCCTTTGATTAAGTTCCTCTCTGAAGACGGAATCAAGTCAGGCATGTTGAAGACCGAGGAGTTCTATATGGCCAATAACAACCGTGAGATGCCTAAGGCTGTTGAGCCTCTGTATTTCGTGGTGGATGAGAAACTCAATTCGGCCGATCTTACCGACAAGGGTGCTGCATGGCTGGCCAAGCAGACCAATGATCCAGACCTGTTCGTGCTGCCCGATATCACGGCACAGCTTTCCGATCTTGAGAATCAGAAGAATCTGACAGACCAGGAGCGGCTCGACAAGAAGGACGAACTTCTCAACAAATATGGTATCCAGAGCGACCGTGTCCACACCTTGCAGCAATTGCTGAAGGCCTACACCATGTTTAATAAGGACGACGAATACGTCGTCATGGATGGTGAAGTGAAGATCGTGGACGAGCAGACGGGCCGTATCATGGAAGGCCGCCGCTGGAGCGATGGTCTCCATCAGGCCATTGAGGCCAAGGAGCATGTGAAGGTGGAAGCAGCCACGCAGACCTTTGCCACAATCACCTTGCAGAACTATTTCCGTATGTACCACAAGCTTGCCGGTATGACGGGTACGGCTTCTACAGAGGCCGGTGAGTTCTGGGACATCTATAAACTGGATGTTGTTGAGATTCCTACCAACCGTCCAGTGAAGCGTATTGATATGGACGACCGCGTCTATAAGACAGCACGCGAGAAGTATCGCGCCGTCATCGATGAGATTGATGCCATGCGCGTCATTGGCCGTCCCTGCTTGGTGGGTACAACATCGGTTGAGATCTCTGAGTTGCTCAGCAAGATGCTTCAGATGCGCCATATCCCTCACAATGTGTTGAATGCCAAGCTGCATCAACGCGAGGCTATGATTGTGGCCGAAGCCGGCCGCAGCTCGATGGGAACAGCTTACAAGACGATGGACGGGCAGGCTTTCAGCGATAAGGCCACAGCCGTTCAGCATCAGAATCAACTCAATCAGGGTAAGGATGCTTCTCTTCATGGTGAGGTTACTTCAGAGGAGAGACTGCTCGGTGCTGTGACGATTGCCACCAACATGGCTGGTCGTGGTACCGATATCAAGCTGACTCCTGAAGTGAAGGAGGCCGGTGGTTTGGCCATCATCGGTACTGAGCGCCATGAGAGCCGTCGTGTAGACCGCCAGTTGCGTGGCCGTGCCGGACGTCAGGGCGACCCAGGATCTTCAGTGTTCTATGTTTCATTGGAAGACAAGTTGATGCGTCTTTTCGCTTCAGAGCGTATAGCCAAGGTGATGGACCGCTTGGGCTTCCAGGAAGGTGAGCGCCTCGACCATCCTATGATTTCGCGCAGCATTGAGCGCGCACAGAAAAAGGTAGAGGAGAACAACTTCGGTATTCGTAAGCATTTGCTCGAATATGATGACGTGATGAACAAGCAGCGTACCGTGATCTACGAGAAGCGCCGTCACGCATTGATGGGTGAGCGTATCGGTATGGATATTTCAAATATCATCTGGGACCGTGTCGTCAGCATCATAGAAAGAAACGACTATGAGGGAGCCAAAGAGCAGTTCCTCAAGGTTCTCGCAATGGAAGTGCCTTTCAGCGAGGATGAGTTTGTCAACGGCGTCAAGGCTGATCTTGAAGAGCGTGCTTTCCAGGAGGCTATGGCAGCCTTCAAGCGCAAGACCGACCGCATCCAGTCTGTGGCTTACCCGGTGATCAAGCAGGTCTATGAGACTCAGGGCGACCGCTTCAAGTTTATTTTGATTCCTATCACCGATGGCCGTATCGTGGTGAATCTGCGCGTGAATCTTGAAGAGGCCTATGAGAATGAGGCCAAGAACGTGGTGAAGGAATTTGAGAAGAGCGTGATGCTCCACATCATCGACGATGACTGGAAAGAGAATCTCCGTCAGCTTGATGATCTCCGCCACAGTGTTCAGAATGCTTCTTACGAGCAGAAAGACCCATTGGTGATCTTCAAGCTTGAGAGTGCCAAGATCTGGGATCAGATGATTGACGACATGCACAATCGCATCGCTTCAATCCTGATGCGTGGTCAGATTGTTGAAGCTACGGAGAATCAGGAGGTACGTGAGGCAGAGCCTGAACAGCATGCTCAGCGCTACACAGAGCAGAAAGCTAATCTCGACGAGAACGAGGAGGCTCAGCGCAAAGCCGCCAGTCAGGACACGCGTGAGCAGCAGCAGCCTCAGCGCCGTATGCCATACGTAGCGCAGCACTTGCCCCGTCCCAATGATCCTTGTCCTTGCGGTAGTGGAAAGAAGTTTAAGAACTGTCACGGAAGAAACCTCCGTTAACTGATAAAACAGAGCCGATGGAAAGAGCTAGGCGTTAAAGTCTGGCTGTTTCCACCGGCTTTTTCTTTTGAGTATATGATTCAAATCACACAACTGCAAAAGCGTTTTGGAGAGAAGACAGCTGTAGATATCTCCAACCTGTCTGTCAAACGCGGCGAAATCATAGGCCTGGTAGGCAACAACGGGGCAGGCAAAACAACCTTGTTCCGATTGATGCTGGATTTGCTGAAAGCCGATAAGGGCAACGTCACGTATGCCATGCCTGCCGATGAGTGTCTTGAAGGAGAAACGCCCATTGTGGAAACTGATCCTGCCAAGACAGAAAGTTGGAAACAGTTTACCGGCGCCTATCTGGATGAGGGCTTCTTGATCGATTTTTTAACTCCCTTCGAATATTTCAGTTTTATCGGCCAAACATTTGGAATGAGTACGGAAAATATCAAACAACGTGTAGACTCTTTTGCTCCATTTCTGGATTGGCAACCGTTGGAGGAAAAGAAACTCATCAGGGACTTCTCTGCAGGCAATAAGCAAAAAATAGGAATCATCGCAGCTATGTTTTCTAGTCCAAAGGTCTTGCTTCTTGACGAACCGTTTAATTTCCTCGATCCCTCTTCGCAGAATTATCTTTCGAAGATGATCAAGGAATACAACGCCTCTACTCATGCAACGGTGATCGTGGCCAGTCATAATCTTCAACACACTATCGACACGACCACCCGAATTCTGCTGATGGAAAATGGAAAAATCTTGCGCGACCAACAGAACAATGACGAGGAGGCGTTGAAAGAGCTGAATGATTATTTCAATGTATAGACATCTTCTTGGTTTGAACGATTGAATAACGAGAGACATTTATATAGGTAGGGGGCAGAAATGCCTCCTATTATTTTTTTTCTTAGCTGTTTGGGAACATCCGTATTGAGTATTCTTACCTGGAGGGCATAGTGCAGATTCGTCATAGAAGAAGCAAACAACCGTGCTGACAGCTGAGAGCTGATCTGCTGACAGTTGAGAGCAGAACTGCTGACAGCTGAGAGCAGAACTGCTGACAGCTGAGAGCAGAACTGCTGACAGCTGAGAGCAGAACTGCTGACAATTGTCAGCAATCATCAACCATCGGTTATCAAACAATACAATCGTTATAGGAGAATACTTTCCAGCGACTTGCGAACCAGTTATCCCAGCGTTCAGAATGTTGACGCAGCGGCTACTTTCATTTGGGTTCAGTTTGATAGCTAACCGGTCTTATTCACGCAATGTAGCTCATAGAAACTGGGGCAGAAGGTTATTTGTAACCAAATTAACAATAAATATCATTTTTGTTCGTTAACTAATCTGATGAAAAATCGACAAAGCAACAACTATTCTCATATTCTCAAGTACACGGGTATTTTTGGTGGTGTGCAGGGCTTGAGCGTATTGGTTGGAATCATTCGCAATAAATTGGTTGCGATGATTCTGGGACCCAATGGCATGGGTTTGATGTCGCTTTTCACATCGACCATTAAGTTGATTTCTGATTCTACCAACTTTGGCATAAGCATGAGTGCCGTCAAGGATGTCTCAGCCCACTACGACTCGCAAGATTCCACCCAAATGCGTCACTCCATACAAGTAATAAGGTCGTGGAGTCTTCTGACGGCTTTACTGGGTATGCTGATGTGTGCTCTGCTGGGTCCCTTGCTCAATAAATGGACTTTCACCTGGGGAAATCATACCCTTCATTACATCTTTCTCTCTCCTGTCGTTGGCTTGATGGCCATAACGGGCGGTGAAATGGCCATTCTGAAAGGAACCCGCAGGCTGAGAGCGTTGGCGGAAATCTCTGTGATGAACGTTGTTGGCGCGCTGGTAACCAGCGTTCCCATCTACTATTTCTTCGGCCAATCGGGTATCATTCCCTCTCTGGTAGTCATCGCCTTGCTGCAGATGTTGTTCACCGTGCATTACTCCTTCCGCTTGTTCAAGCCCCGCTATTCTTTCTCCCGGAGGCTGCTGGGGAAAGGTTTCGGCATGATAAAACTGGGTTTTGCCTTTGTGATTGCGGGCATCTTCGGAAGTGGCGCAGAGTTTTTCATCCGTTCTTATCTCAACACGGCAAGCTCGTTGGATGTGGTTGGCCTTTACAATGCCGGTTACATGATGACGATGACCTATGCCGGACTCGTCTTTTCGGCCATGGAGACAGACTACTTTCCAAGATTGTCGTCCATTGAAGGGACTGGTGCTGTGCTCAACAAAGCGGTGAACGAACAGATGGAGGTGTCGCTTTTGGTCGTAGCTCCGTTGCTTGTCGCTTTCATTGTCTCTCAGCCCATACTCTTGCCTCTGTTGTATAGTGGCAAGTTCCTTCCGGCCATGAAGATGATTCAGATTATGATCCTGGCCATGTATCTGCGCGCAGTGAAGTTGCCCGTGGCATACATTCCATTGGCAAAGGGCGATTCCAAATCTTACTTGCTGATGGAATCTCTCTACGATGCAGCTTTGGTGTTGTTGGTGATTTTCTGTTTCCGCAACTGGGGGCTTACCGGCACGGGCATCGCTATTCTTCTGGCTGCTATCTTCGATTTCTTTCTCCTATTTATATATATGGGTTGGCGCTATGAATTTCGTCTTTCGGCCAATATCATTAGATACATGTTGCTTCAATTGCCGATAGGCGTCCTGGCTTTCGTCTTGGCCATGCAGACCGAAGGTTGGGCGTATTGGGTTGTGGGAGGACTTCTCTTCATCGTCAGTTCGGGCATTACCCTCCAGATACTTAGAAGCAAAACCCATATTGTGGAGTTCCTTCGCAAAAAACTTTTTAAGAAATGACGAAAGTCTCAGTCCTTATAGCTGTATACAATACCGAGAAATATCTCCCCGAATGTCTTGACTCTCTTCTGAATCAGACTCTGATGGAGTGGGAGGCAATATGCGTTGACGACGCCTCGACCGACGGATCATGGAATATAATGCAAGAGTACAGCGCAAAGGATGAGCGCATCAGGGTGATACGCCTCAGCGAAAACCACGGACAGGCTTATGCCCGCAATCAGGCATTGGCAAAGGCGAAGGGGGACTATGTGGCCTTTCTCGACAGCGATGATAAGCTATCGCGCGATGCACTGGAGAAAGTTGTTGCCTGTTTCCAAACTCATCCGTTGACAGATTGCGTGCTTTTCCATCTGAAGTATTTTAGTGATACGGATGTACACCATTCAGAATGGGACTATCCCCAGCCACATTATGGAATCTTGAGCGGGCAGGAAGCATTCCGACTCAGCCTGACATGGAAAATTCATGGCGTCTATGTTGTCAGGGCTGGTATCCATCGCCGGTATCCTTACGACGATTCATCGCGCTGGTACAGCGATGACAACACGACGCGCTTGCACTATTATGCCTCGCGGGAAGTGACGGAGTGCGAAGGCGTCTACTACTATCGGCAGCATTCTGCTTCTGTATCGCATGTGGTAGATGTCCACCGTTTTGATTATCTCTCGGCGAATGCAAGTATGAGAGAGATGTTGCTTGAACTGCATAGCCCGAAGGAAGTGCTGGACGAATATGAGAATTGCCGATGGCTTATCGTCATCGACATGTACATGTTCTATTATAAGTATCGTCGTGAGTTGCCGGCAGCCGACAGAAGAATGGGACTTGAGAAAATCAAGCTGGCTTGGAAGTCGATAGATATCAAAGCAGTAAGCAATCGTAATCGCTGTAAATTCGGCTACTGGCCTCTAAGATTTTCTTGGACTTTGTTCCGTATGCAGGAAGAAGCCTACTTTTCTCTAAGAAAATTGTTAGGCAGGTTGTAGCAGACTGTAGCATTACTTGCAGTGTTGGCGATAAGGAACAAGCAATAAGCCGATGGATTTTCTTTAATTACCTCGAATTGAAGCAACAAACCTGGGCAGAATTGCCCATTATTGAGTGCGGATTTTCCGGTAAATGGATGTCGATTTGCCGGTAAAAGAGTGCTAAGTTGCCGATAATTGGATGCCGATTTGCCGGTGTTTGTCATTTCAACTTTCAGTTGCAAAGGATGTGGTTAAAGAAATGTGTATTATTTCTTTGCTCATTTATCAGAGTAGAAAAGGAGAGGGAGTTATAGATGTTTTCATCAGAGCAGAAGTATGACATAATGGGAATCGCTCAAAGCCGTGTTCTATATTTTGCCTGTTGCTGATTGAAGAGGCGCCCTCAAAGGGAGCGCAACGACAGGGGAAAAACAAAAATCTGTTAATTGAATCTATTGATATGGATTTTTTTGTATAATCTTATCTATTGTAATTGAAAAAAAATATCGAAAGGCCTTGTTTGTAACATTAAATTTAGTAACTTTGCGGGAGAATGAATAAAGTTCGTGCTGCCATATTATCAGAGGAAAAGCTTCCTGTTGGATCGGCAATTCCTCGAATAGCAGACGGGGATGTCGAGCCCTATCACAGCGGGCTGACAGCCAGCAATAATGTTGTATTCAAGACAATAAAGCTTCTATAAGCTCTGTCTGAGTATATTTGGCAGATTTGACATGAATTTTGGTATAATGAGTAATAATACGTTAGTATAAAAAGGGATTATAAAAAATGGCGAAAATTCAAACAATAGGCGTTCTGACATCGGGAGGCGATGCCCCCGGCATGAATGCTGCTATCCGTGCGGTGACCCGTGCTGGTATTTACAATGGATTTAAAATCAAAGCTATTTATAGAGGCTACGACGGTCTGATCAACGGTGAAATCAGTGATTTTACTACAGAGAATGTAAGTGGTATCATTGGCACCGGCGGTACTATCCTGAAGACGGCCCGCTCGAAAGAGTTCATGACCGACGAAGGTAGGGAAAAAGCTTATCAGAACTTGGTAGCTAACAATATCGATGCGCTCATCGTCATTGGTGGAAATGGTTCTTTGACGGGTGCGCGCGACTTCGCTGAGAAGTACGATCTGTGCTGCATCGGCCTTCCGGGTACGATAGACAATGACCTCTACGGCACTGACAACACGATAGGATATGATACAACGTTGAACACTATTGTTGAGTGCGTTGACCGTATCCGCGATACTGCGCAGAGCCACGAGAGAATCTTCTTTGTAGAGGTGATGGGACGTGATGCCGGTTTTCTGGCACAGAATTCAGCTATTGCCAGCGGTGCTGAGGCTGCCATCATTCCAGAGGATTCAACCGATGTCGACCAGTTGGCACAGTTTATGGAACGCGGTATCCGCAAGTCAAAGCGCAGCTGTATCGTCATAGTTTCTGAGAGTCCCAAGTGTGGCGCTCTCTATTATGCAGACCGTGTAAGAAAAGAATTCCCACAGTATGACGTACGTGTCTCTATTTTGGGACATTTGCAGCGTGGTGGTCGTCCTTCTGCCCGTGACCGTATCTTGGCCAGCCGCACAGGCGTAGGTGCCATTGAGGCCATCAAGCAGGGACAGCGCAATATCATGGTCGGCGTTCGCAATAATGAGGTGGTCTATGTGCCGCTGTCTGAGGCTATCCGCCAGGATAAGCCGTTCGACCGTAAGCTCATTCAGGTACTTGATGAACTGAGTATTTAAATCAAAATAACACTAATAATTAATTGCTTATGTCACAGATTAACGGACGCATCTCTCAGATCATCGGCCCTGTTATCGATGTCTATTTCGATACCAAGGGTGAGGACCCAGAGAAGGTGCTCCCTAAGATTTACGATGCCTTGAAGGTGAAGAGACCCGACGGCCGTGATCTTGTCATGGAAGTGCAGCAGCATATTGGTGAGGACACTGTACGTTGTGTGGCCATGGACAATACGGATGGCCTGCAGCGTGGTTTGGAGGTTGTCCAAACGGGTGGTCCTATCACGATGCCTGCTGGTGAGCAAATCAAAGGCCGTATGATGAACGTCATCGGCCAGCCCATTGACGGTATGAAGCCGTTGGACATGAAGGGCGCTTATCCTATTCATCGTCCGGCTCCTAAGTTTGATGAGCTTTCCACTCACAAGGAGATGCTTGCCACGGGTATCAAGGTCATCGATTTGCTCGAGCCTTACATGAAAGGCGGTAAGATTGGACTCTTCGGCGGTGCCGGTGTAGGAAAGACGGTGCTGATCATGGAGTTGATCAACAACATCGCCAAAGGCCACGACGGCTACTCGGTGTTTGCCGGTGTGGGCGAGCGTACGCGTGAGGGTAACGACCTTATCCGAGATATGCTTGATTCGGGCGTCATTCGTTACGGCGAGAAGTTCCGTAAAGCTATGGACGAAGGAAAGTGGGATTTGTCGTTGGTTGACCCCAACGAGCTGGCTAAGAGTCAGGCCACCCTTGTCTATGGTCAGATGAATGAGCCGCCTGGCGCACGTGCTTCAGTTGCACTTTCCGGACTTACCGTTGCCGAGGAATTTCGTGATCACGGAGGCAAGAACGGCGCACCTGCCGATATCATGTTCTTCATCGATAACATCTTCCGATTCACGCAGGCAGGTTCTGAGGTGTCGGCTCTGTTGGGCCGTATGCCTTCTGCCGTGGGTTATCAGCCTACCTTGGCTTCTGAAATGGGTGCCATGCAGGAGCGTATCACTTCTACAAAGCGTGGTTCAATCACATCTGTGCAGGCTGTCTACGTGCCTGCAGACGACTTGACCGACCCTGCTCCTGCAACGACCTTCACTCACCTTGATGCAACGACAGAGCTTTCGCGTAAGATCACCTCTTTGGGTATTTATCCAGCAGTGGATCCCTTAGGCTCAACCTCTCGAATTCTTGACCCGCTGATTGTAGGCAAGGAGCATTACGATTGCGCACAGCGCGTGAAGCAGATTTTGCAGCGCTACAATGAGTTGCAGGATATCATCGCCATTCTCGGTATGGATGAGTTGAGCGATGAGGACAAGCTGACCGTGAACCGTGCACGTCGTGTACAGCGCTTCCTCTCTCAGCCGTTTACGGTGGCCGAGCAGTTCACCGGTGTTCCTGGTGTGATGGTTTCAATCGAAGATACCATCAAAGGCTTCAACGCTATCCTCGACGGTGAGGTTGATGATCTTCCTGAGCAGGCATTCCTTAATGTCGGTACGATTGAGGACGCCAAGGCCAAGGCCAAGAAACTCATGGAGGCCGCTGAGGCTTAATCCGCTCGGAAAGTTAATCTTCAAATACAGATTATCATGTTGAAACTTCGTATAGTCAGTCCGGAGAAAGTGGTTTATAATGGTGAAGTTGAGAGTCTGAAAGTACCCGGAATGGTGGGTGAGTTTGAAATTCTCGACAACCATGCTCCCATTATCTCCACGCTTGTCAACGGCACCGTGGTCTACACCACGAAAGACGGTAGTCAGTCTTTGCCAGTCAAAGGTGGCTTTGTCGAAGTGAAGAAGAATGAAGTGAGCCTCTGTGTGGAAGTATAAACAAGCGTAGTAGAGGTTGAGAAGAATCTTAAATGAGTGGTGTAACGATATTCCTTACATTCCTGTATTTCTTGATATTAGGACTTGTTTGGGTTAAAGGATATGACGTGGTGAAGAAGCATGATGCGAGTCTGCTTCCACGTTTCTATCTTGTGTTGGCCACGATTCGTTTTCTGCTCACTGCTACTTTGGTATTATGCTACATACTGCTTACTAATGACATGACGTCGAGCCGTCAGTTCGTCATTATGGTTATGGCCATGTATGGCGTGATGATGGTGGTGACGCTTACGTTAAAACATTAGATGGTAATGAAACATTTAAAACAGCTGCTCTGCATGGCATTGCTCATGCTGCTGGCGCTTCCTTTGAGTGCGGCAGATCAGAAGTCCGGCGATTTTGACCCAAGCTCAATAGTTCTGGGCCATATCAAGGACTCCTACGACTGGCATGTCACCAACATCGGTGACAAGGCTATCGTTATCAATCTTCCCATCATTGTGAAAAGCTCAACAGGATGGCATTTGTTCTGCTCTTCTCAGTTTGCAGAAGAGGCAGACTCCAAAGGTTATCGCCATGGCCCCTTCAATCTGGCCATAGCCAATACGGGCGAACATGCTGGCAAAATTGTGGAGCTTCAATCCGATGGCAAAGAAGTTGTACCGTTCGACATCTCTATCACAAAGACTGTTGCGGTGCTTTTCATCGATGCCATATTATTGCTGATTTGCATTCTCATTCCGGCACGCTGGGCCCGCCGCCACAAGGCGAGCGACGCAGCTCCTGGAGGATTCGTCGGCTTTATGGAGATGCTTATCACCTATGTGGAAGACAACATTGTCAAGCCTGGAGTGGGAGAGGGCTATGAAAAGTATTCTCCTTATCTCTTGACGTGCTTCTTCTTTATCTTCACTTGTAATCTCATGGGCGTTGTACCCTTCCCTCCGGGTGGCGGTAACGTTACGGGCAACATCACAGTGACTTTCTTCCTTGCATTGTGCACGTTCATCATTACACAGTTCAGTGGCACGAAGCATTATTGGAAGGATATTTTCTGGCCTGATGTTCCCACGTGGCTGAAAGCTCCGATCCCATTGATACCTTTCATTGAGTTCATCGGAATCTTTACCAAGCCCTTCGCCTTGATGATTCGACTCTTCGCCAATATGATGGCAGGTCATGCCATCGCTTTGGCCCTTACGTGCATCATTTTCCTCGTCGTCTCCGACGGTATTGCCATGATTGTTGGCATGTCGCTGGTCAGTGTGCTGATGAGTGTATTCATGATGTGCCTTGAATTACTGGTGTGCTTCATCCAGTCTATGGTATTTACCATGCTTTCGGCTACCTTTATCGGTTTGGCTAGAGCAAAAGGAGAATAAGCAACAACAAACAAGAAAAATTAATAAATAACAAATTAAAAACTTACAACTATGATTTCTTTAATGTTAGCAGGAAGTATCGCAGCATTGGGCGCCGCTGTTGGCGCAGGTTTGGCAGCTATTGGCGCAGGTATTGGTATTGGCCGTATCGGTGGCAATGCAATGGATGCAATGGCCCGTCAGCCGGAGGTGATGAATAAGCTTTTCACCAACATGATTGTCGCAGCCGCCCTTATCGAAGGTGTCGCACTCTTCGCCGTTGTGGTCGCCTTCCTCTGCATGGGTAGATAATCCATTCCAGCATAATTTAAGAGATTAAACATCGCTGCGTATGGATTTATTAATGCCGAGCACAGGTCTTCTCTTTTGGATGACCCTCGTCTTCCTCATTGTCTTGTTGATACTCTGGAAATGGGGCTTCCCTGCCGTTACCAAGATGGTAAGGGACCGCAAGGAGTATATCGACGAGAGCCTGAGAAAAGCTCACGAGGCATCAGAGAAACTTGAGAATATTCAGAAGGAAGGTGAATCCATTCTGCAGGAAGCTCGCGAGAAACAGGCTTCAATATTGAAGGAAGCTACCGACACTCGCGAAGTAATCGTTGCGAAAGCTCAGGACAAGGCAAAAGCAGAAGCTGACCGGATCATTGCCGAAGCAAAAGCGGAAATTGAGATGGAGAAGCAGAATGCCATTCGCGAGATCCGTTCTCAAGTGGCCGACCTCAGCGTGAAAATCGCTGAGAAGATTGTACGCGAGAAACTTTCGACCAACGACAAGCAGATGGAACTCATTGACAAATTGTTGGATGAGGTTCAAACTGAAAACAAAGCAAAATAACGACGCTTATGGACTTAGGTGTAATATCGGTTCGATATGCTCGCGCTCTCCTCAAGAGTGCCCTGCTGCAGAAGATTGAAGACAAGGTTTACGCAGACATGCAGAATCTGTACAACAGTTATCTGCAAGTGCCTGAACTGCGCCAGACTGTGGACAATCCTATGTTGCAGAAGGAACAAAAGCGGCATATTCTGGAAGTCGCTTGCGGCGGCGAAGTCACCGGCCTGGTGAAACGTTTCCTGCAACTCGTTCTTGAAGATGACCGGGAGAGCACCCTGCAGTTCATGGCTGCTTCGTATATCACGCTTTATCGGAAGACTAAGAATATCATCCGTGGAAAGCTCACCACTGCTGTGCCTGTATCTCCTGAAACAGAGGACAAGATGCGCAAGATGGTAGAGCTTAAAACTAATGGCTCTGTAGAGTTCAATACAGAGGTGGATCCTTCGATTATCGGAGGCTTCATCTTGGAGTATGATACTTATCGTCTGGATGCCAGTGTAAAGCACAAGCTTCAGACGATACTCTCACAGTTGAAAAAGTAGAATGCTGCGATGCGTTCTATTACAATTAAAACAAAAATACTAACATGTCAGATAAAATTAAACCAAGCGAAGTGTCTGAGGTTCTGCTAAAGGAACTTCAAGGCATCAACCAGGCCGAGTCTTTCGACGAAGTGGGTACCGTACTCACCGTTGCGGATGGTGTGGCTCGTGTCTATGGCCTGCGCAATGTTGAGGCATCTGAACTTCTTGAGTTTGAGAATGGCACTATGGCCATCGTGATGAACTTGGAGGAGGACAATGTCGGTTGCGTGCTCCTTGGCCCAACGGCTGGCATCAAGGAAGGACAGAAGGTAAAGCGTACTCATCATATCGCTTCCATCCGTGTGAACGACAACTTCCTCGGCCGCGTAGTCAATCCTCTTGGCCAAGCCATTGATGGAAAGGGAGACATAGACCTTACTGGAGCCTTCGAGATGCCGCTGGACCGCAAGGCTCCGGGCGTTATCTATCGCCAACCGGTGAAAGAACCGCTTCAGACAGGCCTTAAAGCTGTCGACTCCATGATTCCTATTGGCCGTGGACAGCGTGAGTTGATTATCGGTGACCGCCAGACTGGTAAGACGGCCATTGCCGTTGATACGATCATCAACCAGAAATCTCTTTACGAACAGGGCAAGCCTGTATATTGCATCTATGTGGCAATCGGTCAGAAGGCTTCTACTGTTGCCGCTCTTGTTCAGACTCTGAAAGAGCATGGCGCTATGCCCTATACAATCATTGTGAGCGCTACTGCCGCTGATCCGGCCGCCTTGCAATATTATGCACCTTTCGCAGGTGCTGCTATCGGCGAGTATTTCCGTGACCGTGGTCTTTCTGCTCTTGTTGTCTATGATGACTTGTCAAAGCAGGCTGTTGCCTATCGTGAGGTGTCACTGATCTTGCGTCGTCCCTCCGGTCGTGAAGCATATCCTGGTGATGTGTTCTATCTTCACTCTCGTTTGCTTGAGCGTGCTGCCCGTATCAACGATCAGCAGGAAGTTGCAGAGCAAATGAACGATCTGCCTGAATGCATGAAAGGTCATGTGAAGGGTGGTGGCTCACTGACGGCTCTGCCTATTATTGAGACACAGGCTGGCGACGTTTCTGCCTACATTCCTACGAATGTGATCTCTATCACCGATGGTCAGATTTATCTTGAGACCGACCTGTTCAACCAGGGCTTCCGTCCGGCCATCAATGTGGGTATCTCCGTTTCACGTGTGGGTGGTTCCGCTCAGATCAAGAGTATGAAGAAGGTTGCCGGTACATTGAAGATTGATATGGCTCAGTATCGTGAGCTTGAAGCCTTCTCTAAGTTCTCAAGCGATATGGATCCCGTGACTGCCATGACCCTGGACCGCGGTCGTAAAAACAACCAGTTGCTCATCCAGCCTCAGTATAGTCCTATGCCGGTAGGCGAGCAGGTTGCCATCATCTATTGCGGTGTTCATGGATTGATGCATGACGTTCCCGTCACTTCGGTTCGCAGTTGCCAGGATCAGTTCTTGGAGCACATGCGCAACGAGCATCAAGATGTTATCGATACTCTTGCAGCCGGTAAAATTGACGACAACTGTACAAAGGTCATCACTGAGGTCATGGCCAATGTTGCTGGACAGTTTAAATCATAATCGCCTATGCCTTCTCTAAAGGAAATCAAAACAAGAATCGCCAGTGTCAACAGCACGCGTAAGATTACGAGTGCTATGAAGATGGTGGCCTCATCTAAACTGCACCATGCGCAGACTGCAATACAGAACATGTTGCCCTATGAAAATTTGCTGGAGCATATTCTCAAGAGCTTCTTAATCAGTGTTCCGGATGTGCAGACGCAGTTCAATACGGGGCATACTTCCGTCAACAGAGTTGCATTGGTAGTTTTCTCGTCCAACAGTTCTCTCTGCGGAGGTTTCAACGCCAATGTCATCAAAATGATGCAGAAAGCCATTGATGAATATCGGTCGCAAGGTGTCAAGGACATTGTGGTGTACCCCGTGGGACGCAAGGTTGCAGAGAAGGTGAAGAAATTGGGCATTCCTTTTGAAGGTCCTTTCCTTGAAATAGCCGACAAGCCCAATGCCGGTGAGTGTTCAAAGATTGCTTCAGAGTTGATGCAGAAGTATGCAAAGGGAGAAATTGATAAGGTGGAACTCATATTCCATCATTTCAAGAGCGCAGGCTCTCAAATTCTTCTGCGGCGTGACTTCCTTCCTATAGATCTGGAGCATGAATTGGGCGCTCTTAACGACCGCGACCTTTCGTCGAATGTCGTTACGGCCAAGGCTCAGGAATATCTTCGCAATAAAGGACAAAACGTTGAAGGTAAGGAGATAGCTGGACATGTCATCAATGATGACTTCATCGTGGAGCCCGATTTGGAGACAGTTTTAAGTACGCTTGTACCAAAACTTCTTCACCTCATGGTTTATACGGCGTTACTCGACAGCAACGCATCGGAGCATGCCGCTCGTATGGTGGCTATGCAGACCGCTACAGACAATGCCGATGAGATACTCCGTGATCTGAACTTACAGTACAATAAGAGCCGTCAGCAGGCTATCACAAGCGAACTGCTTGATATAGTCGGTGGACAGGCACGATAAAACAGGGTTCTTTATATATCGGGTTGGTAACAATACGATATGTAATTTGTGTTAAAATTCTAAAGCCCCTTCTCTTTTTAATAAGTGAAGGGGCTTTTTCTGATAAAATTTTTGTAACTTTGCGCCCGCTAAGACGAGTTCTTGGCATAAAATTCAAACCAACAAAATTTATATTATTAAATGGCAACAAAAATCAGATTGCAGCGTGGCGGTCGTAAAGGTTATGCTTTTTATAGCATCGTGATCGCCGACGTGAGAGCGCCACGTGATGGTAGATTTATCGAGAAGATTGGTACATTCAACCCGAACACCAATCCTGCTACCGTAGATTTGAATTTCGATCGTGCACTTTATTGGGTTGAGACCGGTGCACAGCCTACAGACACTGTCCGCAATATTCTTAAAGGTGAGGGTGTATACCTGATGAAGCACCTCCGCGGTGGTGTGAAGAAGGGCGCTTTCGATGCAGAGGCTTGTCAGAAGAAGTTCGATGCATGGAAGGCTGGTAAGGATCAGAAGCTTATCGCCGTAAAGGATGCAACTGCAAAGGCTCGTAAGGAAGCTGCTGCAAAGGAACTTGAGGCTGAGAAGAAAATTAATGAGGCTGTGGCTAAGAAGGTGGCTGACAAGAAGGCCGCTGAGGCTGCTGCAAAAGCAGAGGCTGAAGCTGCAAAGGCTGCTGAAGCAGAGAGTGAAACGGCTGAAGCACCTGCTCAGGATTAATCCTTACGGTTCATCAACAAAAAAGCCGAAAGCTGCTGCTTTCGGCTTTTTTGTTGGTTGCCGTTTTGCTGATACCAATGGTCTGTATTGTTAACGTTTTTCTGCTATTTACTTGTTGAAGCACCACTATTGTTTGAGCGGTGATAACTGCGGTATTCATCCATAGGTATTTCGACGTTGGGTTCTGTGAGTGTACCGTTGTGGGGCAAGAGAAACTTTTGATATTTAATATTCAGACCTCGGTCAATCCACATCTGTTCATAGTAAGTATGGATTGAAAGAATATCCCGTGTCTCCTCGTCCAGTCCTTCCTCGTGGTAGAGATCAGTAGTCCTGAAGAGCAGGGGCAGTTGGTTATTGTCTACCATGTACGATGTGTAGGTGAAAAGGAAATTGGAGTCTGTCTTTAGGTGAACGATTCCACGGTCGACGAGAAAGCGGCGATAGCGTTCCATAAAGTAAGTGGAAGTGAGTCGCTTTCGCGGATTCTTCATTTGTGGGTCAGAGAACGTCAGCCAAATCTCCTGTACTTCATCAGTGTCAAAGAAGCGGTCGATGATTTCTATGCTTGTACGTAGAAAGGCCACGTTGGGCAGGTTCTTTTCCAAAGCCTGTTTGGCCCCAGTCCACATTCGGGCGCCTTTGATGTCCACGCCGATGAAGTTCTTGTCAGGGTATCTGCTTCCCAATCCAACTGTGTATTCCCCTTTGCCACAACCGAGTTCCAATACAATTGGATTGTTGTTATGAAAATATTCTTCGCGCCAATGCCCTTTCATTGTGAAGGGAACATTGTCCACTACTGAGTAGGGATATTGAAAAACGTTGCGGAAAGTTTCCATCTCGGCGAATTTCGCTAATTTTCCTTTGCCCATTATTTGCTAATTGTTTGAATATTATTATTGTAAGTGTATTAAAAAGAACTGTTTCAAAAGAGTAAAGACCTAGCCACTCTGGCTTTAATATTCTTCATATTTCTTTTTTCTCCGCAAAGATAACAAAATTAATTCATTCCTGTTTGAATTTCAGTTAAAATGATGATTGGGTCACAGGTATAAACTACAGAGATAATCTGTTTGTTTTTATTCGTGCTCTCTTGCAGTCTTCCGGTATTCTATGATGGACTGCAGTCCTTGATTTCCCCTGCGTGAAGAAGTTTGATTTGTATTGTTTTCGTTAGCTTGTTAGGAAAATCTTGGCTTTATGGAATACGGTTAAATACGTTTGTTTTCGTTAAGAAAATCTGTTTTTATTCGTTCTTGCTAGCCTTTGTTGGCTCGATTTCTTTAAATTCTTCATAATAGCGAAAAATCCTTTCTAAAACGTTTCCAGTCTCGAAGAAATTTATTAATTTTACACATTGAAACAGAGGTAAAATCGCTTAGAAGACAAAAAAAAGGCCTCTACAGCGATTTAAGCGAAAAACAACTGTAATAGATAATGGATAATAATCAGACAATTGATCAGGACAGAATTCTGAAGATCAACATTGAGGAGGAGATGAAATCCTCCTACATTGACTATTCGATGTCCGTGATTGTGGCAAGAGCCCTTCCCGATGTGAGGGATGGATTCAAGCCTGTTCATCGTCGTATCTTGTATGGTATGATGGGAATCGGCAACACCAGCGACAAGCCTTACAAGAAATGTGCACGTGTTGTTGGTGAGGTCTTGGGTAAATATCATCCTCATGGTGACAGCTCTGTGTATGGAGCTTTGGTGCGTATGGGACAGGATTGGAACATGCGCTATAAACTTGTTGACGGTCAGGGTAACTTCGGTTCTGTCGATGGTGATTCTCCTGCAGCAATGCGTTATACGGAGTGCCGCCTCTCCAAAATTGGAGAGAGTACGATGGACGACCTTGACAAGGAGACCGTAGACATGGTCAACAACTTCGATGACACTCTTCAGGAGCCATCGGTGATGCCGACCAAGATACCGAACCTGCTTGTAAACGGCGGCAACGGTATCGCTGTAGGTATGGCTACAAATATTCCTACCCATAACTTGGGGGAAGTCATCGACGGTTGCTGTGCTTTTATCGATAATCCGTCTATCACCAGCAGCGAACTCATGCGCTATATTCCTGCTCCTGATTTCCCTACTGGTGCCTATATCTATGGACTGAAGGGCGTTAAGGAAGCCTATGAGACAGGCCACGGCCGTATCGTCATGCGTGCCAAGGTAGAGATCGAAGCAGGCGAAAGTCATGACAAAATTGTTGTCACCGAAATACCTTATGGAGTCAATAAGCGTCAGCTTATCGAGTATATTGCCGATTTGGTGAAGGAAGGCAAGCTGGATGGTATCTCAAATGTAAACGATGAGACAGGCCGTCAAGGTATGCGTATCGTCGTTGATGTGAAGAAAGACGCCAATGCCAATGTCATCCTTAACAAATTGTTCAAGATGACGGCACTGCAGAGTTCGTTCTCTGTCAATTGTATTGCCTTGGTGAAGGGACGTCCTCGCTTGTTGAGCTTGGTAGACTGCGTGAAGTATTTTGTAGAGCATCGCCATGATGTTACGATTCGCCGTACGCAATTTGAACTCCGTAAGGCCAAAGAGCGCGCCCATATTTTGGAAGGTTTGATTATTGCCTGCGACAATATCGACGAAGTTGTCCATATCATCCGTGGCAGCAAGACTCCTTCTGAGGCTCAGGCCAATTTGGAAAAGCGGTTCGATCTTGATAACCTTCAGAGTAAGGCCATTGTAGATATGCGTCTCTCTCAGCTCACAGGCTTGCGTTTGGAGCAGTTGCATGCTGAGTTTGATGAGTTGATGAAGAATATCGAGGAACTGCAGTCTATTCTTGATGATCCTGAGAAATGTAAGGAAGTGATGAAGAATGAGCTTCTGGCTGTAAAACAGCAGTTCAACGATGAGCGTCGTACACAGATCATCCCCGACGAGCATGAATTCAATGCGGAGGACTTCTATCCCAACGACCCGGTCGTGATCACAGTGAGCCATCTGGGATATATCAAACGTACTCCTCTGAGCGAATTCCGTGAGCAGTCGCGTGGTGGTGTTGGCTCTAAGGGCGCTCAGACACGTGAGAAAGACTTTACAGAGTTTATCTATCCGGCCACGATGCATCAGACGATGCTGTTCTTCACGAAGAAGGGTGTTGTCTATTGGCTCCATTGCTATGATATCCCTGAAGGAGAGAAGAATTCCAAGGGACGTGCCATACAGAACCTCCTCAATATTGAGAGCGACGATTCTGTGAATGCTATGCTGCGTCTTCGTGGCGGTGGCTTGGGCAATGAGGAATTCATCAATAACCATTATGTGGTGTTCGCTACTAAATTTGGTATCGTGAAGAAGACAGTCCTCGAACAGTTCTCACGTCCACGTTCCAACGGAGTGAGAGCCATCACCCTGAATGAAGGCGATGAGGTTGTAGACGTACGTCTTACAAATGGTCATAACGAGATTATCCTGGCTGATCGCAACGGTCGTGCTTGTCGTTTCAACGAGTCTGATATTCGTCCGATGGGACGTATGGCAACCGGTGTGAAGGGAATGACACTCAGTGGAAAGGACGATGAGGTGGTTGGAATGATTGTCGTCAATGATCCGGAGACAGAAACCGTCATGGTTGTCAGTGAGGAAGGTTATGGCAAGCGCTCCGAAGTGGAGGATTATCGCAAGACCTTCAGAGGAGGAAAGGGCGTTCGCACGCTTAACATCACCGACAAGACCGGTCGTCTGGTAGCCATCAAGAATGTTACGAATCAGAATGATTTGATGATCATCAACAAGAGTGGTATCGTCATCCGACTTGCTGTGGCCGATGTCCGCGTAATGGGCAGAAACACACAGGGAGTTCGTCTCATCAATCTCACTAAGAAAAACGATGTGATTGCCAGCGTCTGCAAGGTGATGAGCTCCGAATTGGAGGCTGCTGTCGAGGAAGAAAGCCGCGCAAAGTGGGCACATCAGAATGAGGAGATAAAGGCTGACAATACAGCTGAGTCGCTCGCGCAGGCCTATGAGCCGAATGCTGAAGAGACTTCCGAGACGCCTCAAGGTGAAGAAGAACCCTCTGACAACGACAATAATGAATAATAACAACCAACATTTAAACCAATAACGAATATGAAAAAATTAATGATTGCAGCCTTGTTGCTGCTCGGTGCTTCTTCTGCATTTGCTGGAGACAGCGATGCATTGAAAGCCGTAAAGAAAGCCAAGACTTATGCTGAGGCTGAAGCATTAGTTAAGCAGAATCTTAACTCTTTTGCTGATGCAAAGGAGAAGGCTGCTGCTTACAATCATCTTGTAGACCTGGCCGTTGAATACTACAATGCCCAGAACAATACAATGGCTGCCAATGAGCTGGCTCAGAAGACCGGTCAGAAGCTGACTCCAGTTGATACACTCGGTATGTACGATGCTTCTTACAATGCAGTCGTAAACGCTATTGAGTGCGCTAAGTATGACAACATGCCTGATGAGAAGGGCAAGGTAAAGCCCAAATACCAGCAGGCTAATGTTCAGCGTGTCACTCAGGCTCGTCTTGGATTGGTAAATGCCGGTCAGACAGCAGCTCAGAAGAGCGATGGCAAGGGCGTTGTGAAGTATTGGGGAAAATTCCTGGATACAGAGGATTCTCCCTTTGTCAATAAGGACATGGAGAAGGAGTTCCTGGGCCAGGTAGCTCTTTATACTGCCTATTATGCTAGCCAGGAGAAACTGAATGATTTGGCCGAGAAGTATTGCGACATTGCCATGCAAGACCCCACTCAGGCTAAGGATGCCTTGAATCTGAAGATCCAGCTTGCCAGCCAGGATCTTAAGACACATGCTGACTCTCTGACTTTCGTTAGCAAGTTGGAAACCATGTATCAGCAGAATCCCAGCTCTGATATGATTTTCGAGCAATTGGCAAACCTCTACAGAGGCTTGAATCAGAATGATAAAGTTGAGGCTCTTCTGAAGAGCAAGTTCGCTTCAGATCCCAATAATATCTCCGCTTGGTTCCTGCAGGGACGTATGCAGGAAGAGAAGCGTGAGTACGACAAGGCTATCGAGAGTTTCAATAAATGCATACAGATCAACGATAAACTCGTCGTTGTATACGGTAGTTTGGCCAGTGCCATCATCAATAAGGCTGCTTTGGTAGACAATGTAGCTCAGCAGAAGGAACTCTACAAACAGGCTATCGACGCTTTGGAGAAAGCCCGCCAGATGGATCCCAACCAGGAGCAGATCAGTTGGGCTTATGTCCTCTATCAGTGCTACTACAATGTTTATGGCCCGAATGATCCCAAGACAAAGGAACTTGAGGCTCTTACGAAGCACTAATTATAATAACATATCGTGATCTTATATGCCCTGTGTCAGTTGTGATGCAGGGCATTTTTTGTGATTAGATTATTGTTTGCCCTCGATTGGAACGTTGATTTTCTTGATTCTTCAGACAGCATGATTTTGCGTAGACACCGAGAGTTGATGATGTATGACCTCGTAACGACCAAATGTTTTATCGTGTATTAGCATGCTGATTCAAGAAAATCCGTTCTAACTAAAAAGGCAAGGAAGAAATTCCTTGCCTTAATATCTAGTACTACGATTCGTAGATTAATAATTCAATTGCTTCAGTATGTCGGCCATCTTCTGCTTCGTGTTTATTGTGGTAGGTACGAGAGGAAGGCGGAGAACGTTTTCAATCATGCCCATATCATTGAGCAAAGCTTTTACACCGGCAGGATTCCCATCCACGAAGAGCAAACTGTAGAGTTCGGTGAAGCAATGGTGAATCTTGCGTGCCATCTCGTATTCTCCATTGAATTCCAAACGAATCATTTTGGAGAATTGGGCAGGGAGAGCATTGCCGATAACAGAAATGACACCAACCGCGCCACTGGCTACCATCGAGAAAGTGAGCGCATCATCGCCACTGATGACGTCAAAGTTGTCGGGTTTATTCTTGATGATCTCATCTACCTGTTCCAAACTGCCGCTGGCTTCCTTCACGCCGACGATGTTGGAAAAGTCTTTGGCCAGACGTACTGTCGTCTCTGCCTTCATGTTCACTCCGGTTCTGCCAGGAACATTGTAGAGCACGAGGGGTAGGGGGCTCTTCTGGGCTATGGCCTTGAAATGTTGATAAAGACCTTCCTGAGAGGGCTTATTATAATAAGGACAAATGCTGAGTATGCCATCGATTCCCTGCCAGTTGGTGTTGCGCATTTCTTCCAGTACCAAGGCTGTATTGTTTCCTCCACAGTATTTAAGGATGGGGATGCGTCCTTTCACTACGCTCTTGACCAAATCGGTGATGCGGTCTTTCTCCTCGTGGGTCAGACAAGGTACTTCGCCTGTGGTTGCCAGAATGCATAGAAAGTCAGCTCCATTGTCAATCTGATAATTCAATAAGCGCTCAAGCGATTCGTAATCTACAGAGCCATCAGCTTTGAAAGGAGTTATCAAAGCGATGCCTAAACCTTTGAATATGTTCTGTGCCATAAAAAATCGTTATTGTGACTTTGCAAAGATACAAGAATTTTATCGATAAGCAAAGGATAATCACAATATTTTAGCCATACTATTCTCACATGAGGCATAAAGTTTCAATGTGAGCCGATATAAAGGAAGATCATGCCCAATAAGACAAGAATCAGGTCAAAAGCCTTAGCAGTGAGATTTCTCTCATGAAAGACGAATGCCCCAAAGAGAAAACTGACGATGACACTTCCGCGGCGCACCATACTGACGATAGATATCATTGCGCCTGGCAGACTCAGGGCATAGAAATAGATGAAATCGGCAGCACTGAGGAAGACGCTGACACCAACGATGTACCAGTTCCAATGGAATGGTGTTGTCTTCTTACGCAAAGGATACCACAGCAGAAGTAGCATTGCCCCCATCATGAACAATTGGTAGATATTGTACCAGCTCTGTACAGTCATACGGTTAATTCCCACTCCTCCGTTTTCGGGCGATGCAAGGAGATATTTATCGTAGAGTCCGCTGATGGCGCCAAGAGCAGCGGCTAGAACCAAGAAGGCAATCCAGCGATTATGGGTAAAGTTGATGCCTTCTTTTTTGCCACTACGACTGAGAAGAAAAAATGATACTACAGCCAGTAGTACGCCCGTCCACTGGTAGCCATTGAGCCGTTCGCCATATACTAATAATGCACCAATCAATACCATCACTGGTCGTGTGGCATTGATAGGGCCAACGATGGTAAGTGGAAGATGTTTCATGGCAAAGTAGCCGAATATCCACGATGACAGCACAATACAACTCTTGAGCAGGATATATTTCTGCACTGCCCATCCTCCCTGTGGAGCGTAGAAGACACTGCTATCAAGGACGTGAGTCGTAGATGACAGCACGACGAAAGGCAGAAATATCAAGGAACAAAATAAGGTGTTGAGGAAAAGTATCGGGATAACAGCATTGCCAGAGAGTGCTTTTTTCTTCAACGAATCATAGCAGCCTAGCAAGGCTGCTGACATAAAAGCTAATATGAGCCACATAAACTAATATTGAATATCCTCTAAGAATAGGGCGTTGCCCGGCATGCTCTCACCGGCATCGCTACGAGTTCCGCTTAATACAATCTTTTTGAATTGGTCTAGGGTAATCTTTCCTCGGCCAACATCTATCAGTGTGCCAACTACGGCACGCACCATGTTGCGCAGAAAGCGGTTGGCTGTTATTTCAAAATACCATGTAGTAGACGATGTTTGAACCCATTTTGCCTGCGTCACATGGCATAGAGTGGTCTTTACGTCGGCTCCAGCCTTGCAGAAAGCTTTGAAATCCTCAACATTCAGCAAGCAATGTGCCGCTTGATTCATCAAAGGGAAGTCAAGTTTGTAGCCCAAGTAATGCGAATAATGGCGCTCAAAAGGATTTTTGCTGGTATGGATATAATAACGATAAGTACGTGATACAGCTGAGAAGCGCGCGTGCATCTCTTCACTGACAGGCTCTATGCGATAAATGCTGATGTCCTGAGGAAGCATTTTATTAAGCCGGTAAGTCAATTGCCCTGTGTCAACGGACGCATCACGGTCGAAATGAGCCACCATCAGCCTTGCGTGTACACCAGCATCCGTACGGCCTGCGCCTGTAATTTCTATAGGCTGTCGCAGTAAGATGGACAAACATTTCTGAATGGTTTCCTGCACAGAGATGCCGTTGGGCTGAATTTGCCAGCCGTGATAGCGCGTCCCGTCGTAGGCTAAATAGATAAAATACCTTTTCATCTCCTATTTGATTTTACGGCACGACGGAATTTTTTCCGATGAAAGTCATTCTCAGCCTTTATTATAAGGTAAACTTTATTGGCTGGAAGTATTTTCAGGAATTTATTGTGGTAGGTCTGTTGGATTTTCTTCAATTGCAGTTCGTTCTCATCATGTTGGCGCACAGCCCGCTCACAAGCTTTGCGGTCGCTGGGATTGACTTTGCTATTCTGCTTGTCTCGCTGGAACCAATAACGTTGTTTGGCCCGCATCTCTTCATAGAGCGGTAAGAACTTAGCGCTCTCTTGAGGAGTCAGGGGCACTTTATCTACAATATATTGTTTCAGTTCGCTCTCAAATTTCTTAGGATTGAAATTGCATTTGGGGCCTTGGGGCCAAGCTGCAATATAGATAAGAAGTAGGGCGATGGCTGCGATGTATCTTTTCATTCTATTCATTGGTCTTCAAGATAGGAATACATATCTTCGTTGTCGAGCATAGCATAATCGGCGAATTCATCGATCATTTTGTCGCTATGGCTTTCTACCGAAGCAGAAGTTACCATAGCAGATGTCTTTGCTCCGGAACTTTGTGGGCTGGATTGTAGAATTCGGTCCAGAGACATAAATATTGAGATGCCGATAGCTCCGACAACGATGGCAGCAGCAATGAACTTCCTTTGTTTGAAGGTCAGACTTAGATGACCGACTCCCTGCATCTTCTCTTCTTTGGGCAACTTTGCCATGATCTTATCAGGGAGTTGTTCAAAATAGCCGTCAGGAACACGAAAGCATTCCTTTTTGCCTACTATGTTAGATAATTGAAGTTCATCCGAATCCATTGCTCAATTGTTTTAACTATATGACGAGCAATGAAAAAGAAAGTTTAATCAAATTGTTTGAAAAACGCAATGATTTTCTGTACGGCTATGTGATAGGAGGCTTTAACGGCGCCCTCACTGCGGTTGAGAGTTTCGGCTATGTCCTTGTATTTCATCTCGTTAAAATAGCGTAGGTTGAAAATCGTACGTTGAGCCGTAGGCAATTTTGTGACAGCTTCTTGCAGACGAGCCTGCGTTAGATCGCCGTCAAACCATTCATCTGCCATCAGTCGGTCGGCCACGTGATCCTTGTCGGTCGCGCTCAGTCGTGCTTCGTTGCGTTTCCGGCGAAGGAAATCTACGCTCTCATTGATAGCGATGCGGTAAATCCAAGTCGATAATTTGGAACGGCTCTCAAACGTATCGATATTTGACCAGACTTTGAGAAAGGTGTTTTGAAGGATATCGTCAGCGTCCTCGTGCGTGAGGACGATATGACGGATTTTCCAATACAACGATTCGCTGTATTGTCTCACCATCATATCGAAACCCTTGCGCCGGGTTTGAGGATTGCGGAGCAAAGTCAATATCTCTTCGTCGTTCATCTAAACCTGAATAATTTGTTGTAGCTCGTCCCAAATCAAATTGTTGTATCCGTATACATCCTCGCAGGTCAGGTAGCTTCCATTGGCAAGGGGAAGCAAGGTGCGGTAAGTGATGAACAACGGGATTTGAGGTTCTATCTTGACAGAGTTTATTATCAATTTCTGTTGCAGAGTGTCGAGGATAGCCTTTTCAGTGACGCTCAATTCAGACTTGTCTTTGTCAAGTGGACTGATGTCTGCTGTCATAGAATAGCCAATTCGTCGCAAATCTTTCTCGTGTCCGTCGCCCAAGAGAAAGGCTGCAAGATCAAAAGGCCTCTCAACACGTACACATCCATGAGATACACCACGGTCGGTCTGCTCAAAAAAATCGGTTGTGGAAGTATGATGGAGATAAACCGCAAAAGGATTGTCGAAACGGAAAATGATCCGTCCCAAGGCGTTTCCCTTACCCCCCAGCTGTACTACGTAGTGATTATCGTCGTGCAGCGCCTCCCATGAAGGTGGAACTGGCTGCCCGGTTGTCTTGTCGTACACTTCGAATCTATGACTGCGGAAATATTGTGTGTTTCCTGCGTGACGGGAGACGCTTTTATCGATAATGCTTCTTGGAATATACCATTTGGGGTTGATATCCATTCTTTTAAGCCTGCTGAACAGCAAAGGTGTCTTCGTCTTCAGGCTGCCGCATCCAATGCGCATCGTGAGGGTATCGCTACCATTGACGGCGTAGAGTGCATAGGAAGGTATGTTTACCAAGACATATTTTTTGAACTTCGATGGATCCTCAGGCATACGCCAACGCTCCTGCTCCATATTGATGAGCACTAACTTGCGTTCGTTGGCAGGCATGTGAGGCCGAAGCAAGTCGCGCAAAGCAAAATAACGTGGATTTTTGGGTTGCACTTCACGAAGGAACAAACCGACACTGTCGTTGCTGATCATTCGGAAAGCAAGGGAGAAAAAACGTTTTGAGGGCACGTCGGTCTTCAAATCGTAGAGTGTACGGTAGCGCTCATCATCCTTCTTCTGGTCCAGCAGGTCTAAATGATTCATCAGTCTGTAGGGATTGACATAGCCAAAGCGCTGTCCTGTGGCATATTTCAGATAAGCTTTTGTCAGGTTGTACTCAATGCGGGCCAAGACGGCATTGATAGTGTTGGCATCGCTGTCAACTTTCAGATTCCTGATGAAGCGTAAGTCACGCTGAATGGCATCAACGCGGAATTTCTTTTTGCTGAAGCCATCCTTATCGATTGTCTCCAGCCATTTTACGGTGGAATCTGCTTTCACGTCAACTCCATGACGGTCGATCCATAAAAACTGCCCTCTGTTGAGATAATATTTCCTTGTTCTATAGTCTGTTGCCAGTGAGTCGTGGTCGTATTTTATAAGTGAGTCGATTTTAGAGCGGATAATCCGTGAGTTTACGGCAAAGCGATGGTCTTTTATCTGGGCAAAATCATCTAATGAAATATTCTTGTTGGGGTTAACAACGACCTTGTGGCATGACACCAAGGTGCATGCCACAACTATGATAAAAGCAAGTATTTTTAAAGATCTCAACGCTTCTCTTTAGCGGATGGAAACTTTACGGACTGTTTTACCTACTTTAATAATATAGCAACCTTTCGGCAAGTTCAGGTCATAACGCTTGTCGTTGCTGTCGACACGGAACGATTTGACACAGATTCCGGCCACGTTATATACGTAGAGAACTTGTCCGCTGGCTCCTGTCACGTGCAGCGTCGACTCGTTCACGACGGAGATGTTAACGTCGTCAAAGTCTTGCTCTTCGTAAATTTCTATGGTATTCCTTGCCTGAATCTGAATAGGCACAGCCATACCTAAAATTGCAACGACCACACAAGTAAATATCTTTTTTCTCATATCTCGTATCTCATTTATTTTCTACAAAGATAAGAAATTATCTGATAACGTTGAACCTTATTTGTTTATTTTATTATGTGGTTAACAAAATTTATAGTTTTGACGGTGGCTTAAATGCTCATTTGCATTTTTGGGCGCCATTATCAGGTCTCTTTATTTGACCGCCACCGTCATTCCTTCGTTTGACAGGTAGGACTCGGGAAAGATCGCTCGCGCTTCTTTGAGAAGTCCTTCCTCATCGTCATAGCGTGCGCTGTAATGACCAAGCAGGAGTTTGCCCACATGTGCGTCGCGGGCTACCGTGGCTGCTTGCTGGGCCGTAGAATGATAGTAGAGTTTTGCTCTCTCTTTGCACTCTTCAGTGTAGGTGCTCTCGTGATAAAGAAGGTTCACGCCCTCCACAAGCCGGTAGAGCTGGGGCATGTAGCGTGTATCGCTGCAATAGGCATAGCTGCGAGTTGGGTCGGCAGGAGTCGTCAGCCGCGAGTTTTCGATGACGTCTCCGTCGGGTGTAGTCCAATCCTTGCCATTCTTGATATTGTCAATCTGGCTGATTGGGATTTCATAGCAGTCGATCATGTCTCTCAGGATATGCCTCCGGCCGGGCTTTTCCTTAAACAGAAAACCGCAGCAGGGGATGCGATGATCCAGGGGGATCGTTGAGACAGTGAGGCTCTTGTCCTCATAGACCACTTGGGATAGGGTAGTGTCTAAAGGATGAAATTCAACCTCGAAGCCCAATCCCGGACAAAACATCTCCAGCTGGGCCTGGAGCATAGGCTCCAAGGCCGCAGGAGCATAGACCTGCAATGGAGCCGTACGCCCCAGCATGCCGAATGTACTGATCAATCCAATGAGACCGAAGCAATGGTCGCCATGCAGGTGACTGATAAAGATGGCCTGCAGTTTGGTAAATCTCACCTTCGACCGCCGCAGTGAAATTTGTGTCCCCTCCCCACAATCCACCATGAAGCACTTGCCCCGCATCTCAATAATCTGGGACGAGGCAAAATGGTGCAATGTGGGAAGGGCGCTGCCACAACCGAGAATATGTACAAGGAAAGGTTCCATAACGAATAGTTTTCAGAGGGACGGTTAAATACACTACCCATCCCCTCCGTTAGAACAGGGAAATATTATTTCTGCCGTTTGAAGACATAGATGCCGGTAGAATCTTCAAGGGCGAGAGAGTCGGCGCCAAGCGTCACTACATCAAATTCCTGACGATTGAGCATCAACTTGCCATTGATGATCTTCCAGGAAGTCCAGGGATTCTTTTCTGCTTCTACCGAGGAGTGGACCACTCCGCCTTCTTCGATGGTGAAATTCTTGTCCAAACTTGTCCAATGGCCTTGAAGGGAGAGCAGGTTGATAGCCTTTCTGACGATGTTCTCGCCATTCATCTTGTAGCTGATAACAGCCAGACGGTCGCCAACGTTGTAGCCTCCCTCAACCTCCACGGGCTCACCAAGTTCATTCTCGAGGACATATTCAAGTGTGTCGCCTGCGTCGGTCTGAAGCAAGAAGACGCTTTGGCCTCCATCCACCACTTTTCCATAGACCGTAGAGTCCGAAACCGTGCCGGTTGCCACGACTGTGCTATCTGTGGCATCGTCTTTGACTTCGGACTTGTTGTTCTTACACGAGGCGAAACCGCAAATTAAAGCAGCTATAAAAGCTATGTATACTAAGTTCTTCATTTACAATTAGTTTTGTTTTTCTATTCTGATAATCGCTTAAAGTCCTTCTGTCTTGGCTTTGTTCCATAATTCGTCCATCTGTTCAAGGGTCGCATCACTGAAGTTGATGCCTTTCTCTTTCAGACATTTCTCCACGTAGTTGAATCGCCTGATGAACTTTTGGTTGGTTTCTTCGAGGGCATTGTCGGGATTGAGATGATACAGTCGGGCTGCATTGATGACGCTGAAGAGAAAGTCTCCCAATTCAGCTGTGCTATTTGCCTGGTCTTCCTTGCGCAGTTCGGTCTCTAGTTCGCCCAGTTCCTCTCTCACTTTATCCCACACGTCTTCTTTTTTCTTCCAGTCAAAGCCCACGTTTCTGGCCTTGTCCTGAATCCGATAGGCTTTGATAAGGGTGGGCAGAGATTCGGGCACACCCGACAATACCGTCTTGTTGCCGTCCTTCTCTGTCTGCTTGCGCATCTCCCAAGTACTTTCCACTTGGTTGTCGGTCGTTGGTTTGTCAGTGTTGGCAGAATCATCATTGTCTTTCTTATAGACCACCTTGCCTTGGTCGTTAATCTCCAACTGGGAATCCGTAACTCTCCAGTTCCCTTTCTCGCGCCAGTTGATAAAATCGTGACGGTACATCAGCTTGTCGGCTTGTTTGTCGCAGACGTCGGCGATATCGAAGTCATCGGTCTCTTCTCCCAGCATGGCGTAGAATATCACGTGCTCCATCACGTCGCCCAGTTCCTTACAGACATTGGGCATGTCTCTTTTCATCAGGGCATCGCACAGTTCGTATACCTCTTCTATCGTATTTGGTCGCAGGCTTTCAAAGGTTTGCTTGCGGTCCCATGGACATTCTTGGCGCAGTCTGTATTGAACGTCGAGCAGACGTTCAAAGGCTGCGAGTTTTTCTTTCTTTGTATGCACTTCTTTTCTGATTTTCTTGCAAAGATAATCATTTTCCATAGATTTTTATTACTTTTGCATCGATTTAATTATTAATTAAGGTTTGCAGGCTGGTCAGGCCTTTCATTTTAGGAAAAAACTAATAAAAAGATAATGGAATTAACAAGTAAGTACAACCCTAATGAGGTTGAGTCGAAGTGGTATCAATACTGGCTCGACCATAAGCTTTTCTCAAGTAAACCAGATGAGCGTGCACCCTATACCATCGTTATTCCACCGCCCAACGTTACGGGTGTGCTTCACATGGGTCACATGCTCAACAATACGATTCAGGATATTCTCGTTCGTCGCGCTCGCATGGAAGGCAAGAATGCATGCTGGGTTCCCGGAACCGATCACGCTTCTATTGCTACCGAGGCAAAAGTCGTCAACAAGCTGGCACAAGAAGGCATTAAGAAGACAGACCTTACCCGTGATGAATTCTTGAAGCATGCCTGGGATTGGACCCATGAGCATGGAGGCATCATCCTGAAGCAGCTTCGCCGACTTGGAGCGAGCTGCGACTGGGACCGCACTGCCTTCACTATGGATGAAACCCGCTCTAAGGGAGTTATCCATGTGTTCGTAGACCTTTACAATAAGGGTTATATCTATCGTGGCGTTCGCATGGTCAACTGGGATCCCAAGGCACAGACGGCACTCTCCGACGAAGAGGTGATTTATAAGGACGAGCATTCTAAGCTCTATTATCTGAAGTATTATGTTGTTCCTGAGGAACAGAACTCCATCGTGCGCAAGGATGAGGGCAACGTGATGCACAAGGATGCTAAAGGATATTATGCCGTTGTGGCCACCACTCGTCCCGAGACCATAATGGGCGATACGGCCATGTGTATCAATCCCGCCGACGTGAAGAATACCTGGCTGCAGGGTCATCATGTCATCGTGCCGCTGGTGAATCGCCAGATTCCCGTAATCGAGGATAGCTACGTAGACATTCAGTTTGGTACGGGCTGCTTGAAGGTTACTCCGGCCCACGACGTCAACGACCATGCTCTGGGGCTGAAACACGGATTGGAAACGATAGATATCTTCAACGACGATGGCACCATTTCTGAGGCTGCAGGCATGTACGTCGGCAAGGACCGCATGGATGTGCGTGTTGAAATCTCTAAGGACCTGCAGGCTGCCGGCTTGATGGAGAAGATTGAGGACTATGACAACAAGGTGGGCTTCTCCGAGCGCACCAATGTGCCTATTGAACCGAAACTCTCCACTCAGTGGTTCCTCAAGATGCAGCATTTCGCCGACATTGCTCTGCCTCCTGTGATGAACGATGAGATCGAGTTTTATCCCAAGAAGTACAAGAATACTTATCGTTACTGGCTGGAGAATATCAAGGACTGGTGTATCTCGCGTCAGCTTTGGTGGGGACATCGTATTCCTGCCTACTACTTCAAGGATGTGAATGGCAAGCAGCTGTTTGTCGTGGCTGAGACTGCCGAAGAGGCTTTGAAGCAGGCACAAAAGGTGAACCCAGCTGTTACCGCAGATACTCTGAAGCAGGACGAGGATTGCCTCGATACATGGTTCTCTTCTTGGTTGTGGCCGATTTCTGTGTTCGATGGAATCAATCATCCCGACAATCCCGACATCAACTATTATTATCCCACTTCCGACCTCGTCACGGGACCCGATATCATCTTCTTCTGGGTGGCCCGAATGATTATGGCAGGCTATGAGTATCGTGGCAAGATGCCCTTCAAGCATGTCTATTTCACGGGTATCGTACGTGATAAGTTGGGACGCAAGATGTCAAAGAGCCTTGGCAATTCGCCCGACCCCATCAAACTGATCGACCAATACGGTGCCGACGGCGTGCGTATGGGCATGATGCTGAGTGCTTCTGCCGGCAACGATATCCTCTTCGATGAGTCGCTCTGTGAGCAAGGCCGCAATTTCAACAACAAGATCTGGAATGCGTTCCGACTCGTGAAGGGATGGGAACAGGCCGACATCGAGCAGCCCACGACCAACAAGATTGCCGTGAGCTGGTTTGAGGCTAAGCTCAAGGAGATCAATGAACAGATGAACGAGCAGTTCCGCCAGTACCGCATCTCCGAAGCCTTAATGAACGTCTACCGTTTGTTCTGGGATGAGTTCTCAGGCTGGTATCTGGAAATGGTCAAGCCCGAATACGGCAAACCCATCGACAAGACCACCTATGATGCTACATTGACCTTCTTTGATGTACTGCTGAAGATGCTCCATCCTTTCATGCCGTTTATCACTGAGGAATTATGGCATCATATCTATGAGCGCAAGGACGGTGAGTCGATTATGCGTGCCACTTTGAAGCTTGACGCTCTGACCGACGCCGACCGCAAACTGCTGACCGACATTGATGTCGTTAAGCAAGTCGTGGCTGGAGTGCGTGCCGTACGCAATGAGCGCAATATCGCTCAGAAGAATAAACTTACCCTACAGACGGTGGGCGAGAACCACATTGCTGCATACGCAGATGTCGTCACGAAGATGGCCAACTTGAAAGCCATAGAGGTGGTTGCTGAGAAAGCAGCCGATGCAAGTGCGTTCCTCGTGGGCACCGATGGCTATGCTGTACCCTTGGGCGACCTGATCGATGTGAAGGCAGAGATTGAGAGGCAGGAGAAGGAGCTGCAGCATCTCGAAGGCTTCCTGGCCGGTATCAAGAAGAAGCTCTCCAATGAGAATTTCGTGGCTCATGCTCCCGAGGCTGTGGTGGCTCGTGAGCGCAAGAAGCAGTCTGACTCAGAAGAGAAAATAGAGGCGCTCAAAGCCAGCATCGCTGCGCTGAAGAGCAAAGCTTGATAACTCTGACTGAACGTAAATACATCTAGCTTAAAATATCTAACGGGCTGGCACTCTCTGTAGGGAGAGTAGTCAGCCCTTTTTGTGAATCGGGTATTTTCTGTGGGGATAATATTTTAGGAAAACGAGTGTTTGCAGAGGATTACTTGATGTGGCAGCAAGAGATACTGCAGCTTGAGACCGCAGTTCTGTGAATTCCAAGAGTAGCTGACAGCTGTCAGCAGTTCTGCTCTCAGCTGTCAGCAGTTCTGCTCTCAGCTGTCAGCAGTTCTGCTCTCAATTGTCAGCATGTTAATCCTCAAGAATATTCGATGATAAGTTATTACTGGTCATTGCATTCGTTCGACCTTTTCTCGTTAAATTTTTGGATGGTTGGAATTAATTTTTTAACTTTGCACCTTGAAGAGTCTGAGTCGGGGAATTTGGATTCTCTCTAATATCTCATGGGTCATTCTTCATGTAACAGATTCAACAAAGTAAATAAAAAACAATATTTCAATATGACAGGTATTACTCTTTTCGTGGTGTTCATTGTTGTCGCACTTGTCGGTTGGGGCGTGTGCGAGGCTGTTGGCAAACTCAAATATACTCATGCTCCTGAAGAACAGGAAGGCTGGGAAGAATTTGAGGAGCATGCTAAGGCAAACAACGGTAAGGAACAGAATATCCGCGACATCATGCACAACAATTCCACCAAAGGCTACAGCGCTGTGGATTGATTGCATTCCAGCACGATTAGCTGAGAAAGCTAAAGCGCCGCACTTTACATGAAGTGCGGCGCTTTGCGTTGATTGGCGCTGATGCCTATACGCCTAAAAGTTGACACCGAAAGTCAGGTTGAAGCTTCCGGTACGAGTGTCGTCGAAGTCGTCATTGCCCACGTTGGCCAATCCTATATCGTAGCTTGCCTCAAGATAGAGCATATCGAAACCCACTCCGCAACCGAGTCGCAAGCCGCCATCGAAGCGGCGGAAATGCTGGTCTACGTCGCTGTCGTAGCTGCTATAGGCCTCACGATTGGCAAAGTCTTTGATTTTTCCTGCCACTCCACAGCTCAGATATCCTCCCATGAAGGGCTGGATGGAGAAGTCCTGATCTACATTATATTTATACTTGATCAGCAGGGGGGCTTCCAGATAATCAAGAGCATATGAAAATTTGTTGCCGTTATAGGTGCTCTTGCCGCCTTTCTCGATATAATAAAGTCCCGATTCAAAATATAACGGCGCTCTTGCTGTCAACTGGGTTCCAATCACGAATCCCACGTTCAGTCCGGTTCTCACTTTGTTTCCATCAAGATAGGGCGAATCGCTGTTCACCGTGCCCAAAGCCATTCCTAGTCTGAACCCATAATAATTCGAACCGATTTGTCGGTTCTGACTGTAGTATTCAGAGCGATGGCGGGGTGGAATGGGGCGGCCGTCGGGGTAATACTGCGCATGTGCATAAAGCAGAGGCAGTAATAACAAAATAATTGATAATGTTGCTTTTTTCATAATTTCCTGAAGTTTTAGTACGCTTGCAAAGTTAAGATTATTTTTGTTCAACTTCCATTGGATTATCCCCCTTTCTCCGTAGGTGTTTCCCTATTTTTTAGTGGATTCTGATAAAGCATGTGCAAACGATAATTGAACATGACCTAAAAAAAACAAAAAAAGTTGGGAAATCAACAATTTATTTATAATTTTGTCATTGATAATAAAAAACGAAAAAACTGTGAGAATTAAGATAGTTACAATCCTCTTCTTCATGCTTTCTGTTGGTGCGTCAGCCCAAAAGATAACATTGGGAAGCTGCACGACTCATGATGGTGGTCAATACAAGGGGGAGATGGTATCTGGCCGTCCTAATGGGAAGGGTAGTACTGTATATAAGAATGGAGACGTCTACGAAGGACAATACGTCAAAGGAAAGAGACAAGGTTATGGCGTCTATACATTCTCTGACGGTGAAAAGTATGAAGGCGAGTGGTTTCAGGACCAGCAACATGGCAAAGGCACCTATTACTTTGCCAACAACAATAAATATGTAGGCTTTTGGTATCGCGATTATCAAGAGGGACGTGGCGTCATGTACTACTATAATGGCGACAAGTATGATGGCGAGTGGTATCACGATCAGCGTCAGGGCAATGGTACCTATACCTTTTCCAATGGAGCTTATTATAAAGGTCAGTGGAAGAATGACCAGAAAAACGGAAAAGGATTCTTTGACTGGGGAGACGGCACTACCTATAATGGTAATTGGTCGAACAATATGCGCTCCGGCAAAGGCGTGAACCGTTATGCCGATGGCGATGTCTATAGCGGCGATTGGCTGAACGACATCCAAAATGGAAAGGGAATTTATACTTTCCAGAATGGCGATGTCTACGAGGGTGACTACGTGCAGGGCGAACGTACGGGCATGGGCATCTTCGAATATGCCAATGGTGACAAATACACAGGAAGTTTCAAGGAGGGTGACAAAAACGGTCAGGGAACCTTCACTTGGAAAAACGGGGATACCTATACCGGTGGTTGGGTCAACGACAAACAAGACGGTCATGGGAAACTCGTGAAGAAGAATGGCGACGTCTATGAAGGCAACTTCAAAAACGGAAGCATCGAGGGCGAGGTGATTGTCCATTTCGTTGACGGAACCAAATTCAAGGGCGTCTTCCACAATGGCAAGCGCAATGGAGCAGCCATAGAGGAGAGCAAAGACGGCAAGCGCTTTGAGGGCAGCTATAAAAACGATGTCCGCGACGGCAAGTTTGTCGAGAAAGATGCCAATGGACAGGTCACCGCCTCAGGCTATTACGAGAATGGCCGTCGTTATGAAAATTGATATTATTCACTAATAATCATATAGGAAAATGGTTGCAAAAAAGAGCACGACAACGAAAGCTGTTGTTACAAAGAACAAGCGGAATGTCACGGCAAGCGCAGTGCCTCAGCATATCGGCCTTGTGAAGAATGATCCTTACCTCGAACCTTATGAGAATGCTATTCGTGGCCGGCACGACCATGCAGTCTGGAAAATCGGACAGCTCACGAACAATGGCAAGAGAACACTGAGCGACTTTGCCTCGGGAGCTGATTATTTCGGCTTGCACAAGATGAAGCGTGGTTGGGTTTTCCGTGAGTGGGCTCCCAACGCTACCGATATCTATCTGGTTGGAGACTTCAACGATTGGAAGGAGAGCGACAAGTATCGGGCCAAGCGTATCGAAGGCACAGGCAACTGGGAACTGAAACTGCCGGAGAAGGCCATGAAGCATGGCGACCTGTACAAGATGCACGTCTATTGGAATGGTGGCCACGGTGAGAGAATTCCCGCATGGGCCCAGCGCGTTGTGCAGGATGATAACACAAAGATCTTCTCTGCTCAGGTATGGAATCCAGAACCTTATGAGTGGAAAAAGAAAACCTTCCGCCCAAAAAAGGACCCCTTGTTGATTTATGAGTGCCACATCGGTATGGCTCAGGATGCTGAAAAAGTGGGTACTTACACCGAGTTCAAGGAGAACGTTTTGCCCCGTATCATCAAGGACGGCTACAACTGCATCCAGATTATGGCCATTCAGGAGCACCCTTATTATGGCAGTTTCGGCTATCATGTGAGCAGCTTCTTCGCTGCATCCAGCCGATTCGGAACGCCCGAGGAACTGAAATCGCTCATCGATACCGCACACCAGCACGGTATAGCCGTCATTATGGATATCGTGCATTCGCATGCAGTAAAGAATGAGGTGGAAGGCTTGGGCAACCTCGCTGGCGATCCCAACCAGTATTTCTATCCCGGCGACCGTCATGAGCATCCGGCTTGGGACAGTCTCTGCTTCGACTATGGCAAGGACGATGTCATTCATTTCTTGCTTTCCAACTGTAAATATTGGCTGCAGGAGTATCATTTCGATGGCTTCCGCTTCGACGGTGTCACCTCGATGCTCTACTACAGCCACGGTTTGGGTGAGGCTTTCACCAACTATGGCGATTACTTCAATGGCCATGAGGATGACAATGCCATCTGCTATCTCACGCTTGCCAATAAGTTGATTCATGAGGTCAACAAGAATGCTATCACTATCGCCGAGGAGGTGAGCGGCATGCCTGGTCTGGCCGCTAAGTTTGAGGATGGCGGCATCGGCTTCGATTACCGCATGGCCATGAACATCCCCGATTACTGGATCAAGACCATCAAAGAGAAACGCGATGAGGACTGGAAACCCAGCAGCATCTTCTGGGAGGTGAAGAACCGTCGTCCGGATGAGAAGACCATTTCCTATTGCGAGAGTCACGACCAGGCACTCGTGGGCGACAAGACCATCATCTTCCGACTGATTGATGCTGATATGTACTGGCACTTCAAGAAGGGCGACGAGAATGAGATGGTCCACCGCGGAATTGCCTTGCACAAGATGATACGTTTGGTCACAATTGGCGCCATCAATGGTGGTTACCTCAACTTCATGGGAAATGAGTTCGGTCATCCAGAATGGATCGATTTCCCACGTGAGGGAAATGGGTGGAGCTATAAGTATGCCCGCCGCCAATGGAATTTGGTCGACAATCATGACCTGTGCTATCACTGGCTAGGCGATTTCGACCGTGAGATGCTCGAGGTGGTCAAGAGCGAGAAGAAATTCAATGAGACCCCCGTTCAGGAGATTTGGCACAACGACGGCGATCAGGTGCTTGCCTTCAGCCGTGGCGATCTGATTTTCGTGTTCAACTTCTCGCCTACGCGTAGCTTCACCGATTATGGATTCCTCGTTCCCCAGGGATGCTACAACGTAGTGCTCAACACCGATGCCAAGAAGTTCGGCGGTAATGGCTTTGCTGACGACAGCGTGGAGCACTTCACCACTGGAGATCCATTGTATGACGAACAGCATAAGGGTTGGCTGAAACTCTACATTCCTGCACGCTCTGCCGTCGTACTCAGAAAAAAGAAACAGTAACTAAGTTCAATGAATTTGGAATACGCAATATCAAATAAAAACAATGGTTACCGGCTGGTTAAAGTCCTGGGAACCATTGTTTTTCTTCTGTTCTCTTATTGTTACGTGAACTTCTATCAGGACGATGTGTTGCTCATCAGCCAGCATATTCTCTCTGGTGGACAGACACACTATGCGCGTTCGATTGGTACTCCGCTCATCGTTCTTATATTGTGGCTCCTGCAGCTTGTTGTCTGCCGGTTGAGCGGGGTCAATAAGCGGGCGTATTGGATAACCTTTCTGCCTTCCTTTGCCTTGTTGGCCGCAATCACGGGCGTGAGATGTTACAATGTGGGCGTCTATTCCTGGTGGCCATGGTATTGGCTGTTGCCTCTCTTGTGGGTATTGGCCGGTGGTCTGCTTTGGCTGGCCCGCCAGTTGCAGCCCTTCGAGTCAGAGTTGCCCGATCACCCCTGGCAGTCCAGAAGCTTGTGGATCAATCTGCTCGCCCTCTTCGCATTGATGTTCCTGACTTGCCTTATGAGCAATCCTGGTGAGGTTTACCACTATAGGGCAAAGATGGAAGTGTTGATCTCGGAGAAGAAGTATGACGAGGCCTTAAAAGTGGGGGAGAAGTCGCTCGATACAGATTCCACGCTCACGGCTTTGCGCATCTATGCGTTGGCTGAGACTGGCCAATTGGGAAGCCGACTCTTCGAGTATCCTCTTGTGGGGGGAGGTGCCTGTATGAATCCATTGGATAAGAATGTTCATCTCCTGCTTCTTGATGCGAAGGCAATGAGCAAGCAGATGAAGACAGGCAAGCTGAAGCGCGACTGTCAGCTCTCTGCCTTATTGCTCGACCGCAAGCTGGATGAGTTTGCTGGGCTTCTTCTTAAAAAGTATAAAGTCAACTCTGGATTGCCAAAACATTATAAGGAAGCACTCTATCTCTACACCCATACAAGGAGCCATCCCCTGGTGACGATGACCGACAATGTGATGGATGCGGACTTTGAGGATTTCGACAAACTCATTCCCACTACAGAGTCGGCTGTGCGTGATGCATATGGCAACACATACTGGTATTATTATAAATATAAACATTGACGATGAAAAGATTCATTTATGCACTTCTAGCCTTTGGCCTGTATGGGTATGGAGCATGTGCACAAACAGTAATTAAGGAAAATGAACAGCAGCAATTCTTCAACACTGTGCCCAAGGGCAACTATTCAGGAATCGTGCCTATTGGGGATGACCGCTATGCCGTGGTCTCCGACAAATCGCCCGAGGATGGATTCTTCATCTTCCATATCGACATCGATCCTGTGACGGGCGTTATCCGATCCATAACCAACGAGGGCTTCAGAAGCAGCCACTATCGCAATCGCGACATGGAGGGCATCACCTATATTCCGAAGAAGAAACAGATCCTCATCTGCGGTGAGGCCGACAACAATATCTATTCATATGACCTCACGACAGGCAAGCGCAGCGAGAAGCCTTGGCCCAAAGCTCCGGAATTCCGCTATCTCTATGGCAATTACGGCTTGGAGTCTCTGACTTATAATGAGAAGACCGACAGGGTATGGACTTGCAACGAGAATAAGAACAATATGGTCTATCTGCGGAGTTACACTTCCGATGGACAGCTCGACACTTGTTATGAATACCATTTGGATCCCGCCGCTTCCAAAGGCTATCCTATTATTTACGCCCACGGCGTGAGCGAGCTCTGTGCGCTTGACGATGGACGATTGCTGGTATTGGAGCGCGAGTTCTTTGTGCCTTCTACCAAGGTAGGCTCGTGGGTGGAGTGCAAGCTCTTTGTGACCGATTTCAAAACGAAGCGCCTGGTCACTTCATGGAAGACAGACCTCACTTTCACCAAGTATGACATTGCAAATTACGAAGGCATGTGTATAGCCCGTCGTCTGCGCAATGGCAATTATATCCTTCTGCTCTGTTCCGACTCGCAAGATCAGTATGGCGGGGTGCTGAAGGATTGGTTCAAGACGTTCATTATAAAGCCATCCTGACCACTCTGATACCTGTCTGTGAGGGATGTCGGCTCATGTAGTATTGCAACGTCCAAGGCTCCTCCACAACTTTGTGTCTCACCATCGACGCATTGAGCAGATGCAAGCCGTCCTGATGCCATACGGCAATTCCAATGTGACTCGTGTCCAATCCAGGCTTGTTGGTCAGTATTGCTATGATGTCCCCATCGTGGATAGTCTCGCGAAGCAGTTTCGTGTTGGCTATCGACGTTTTGGGGATATAACGGAAGCGAAGGCCGTTATACCGGTTTTCTATATCACGTATTTCTTTCACCCATTCCGGATTCTGCTTCAACATCGGGTAACGGCCGACGTGCTGCGTCATGTAGTTGATGTTGATAGTCTGCACCTTTGTAAAGGGCGGATTGGGTGATTGAATTTCCTTTTTCACGAATCCATCCTTGGTATTGTTATCTATCCAAGCTGTAAAGTAATGCAGTCGGGTAGGGTAGCTGACGACTCCGTTCTCATAGCGCAGATGACGGAGAAAGTTGCAGAAGTCTTCGAAGGTATATTTCTGGTTCTTCATGCAGAGGCTCAGTGCAGCAACATTCTCTACGTAGGTCGTGCAGTCCAATTGCCTCAAGTTTACCACCAGCTGCTCTTTCTTGTTTTTCTCCAGCGTTTGGGCCACATAGGGTAGTCCACGCAACTGTCTGGCAAAGTATATCATCCAGTTGGATGTAGGCTTGGCTTTCCGTGCCCCTTTGAGCAGCCTCGTTACCGTCAGACTGTCGGCACGCGTATACACTGCTGCATTCTCAGCCTTAGCACTCTGTTCCGGGCCAAGAACGACTTCATTTGCCTCCGTGGTTGGTGCCGCAGCTTCTGTGGCCACCATACTCATCAGGAGGAATATCCATATCAATAGCTTATTCATTTTTCTATCATTCCAACTCTAAGGAGCTTTCCCTCTCTGTTCGTCATAGAGGGGAAGCTCCTGAGGTATTTGTCTCCTGTATTTTTTAGCCCTCTCCGAAAATCCACCATTCCATAGTCTGGCTGATGGCCGAATCCCTTGGGGCTGTACTTACTGTTAAATTCTAGTCACGTCGATCACGCCCTTCACCGTTCTGAGTTTCTTGATGAGCGACTGCAGTTTGCTGGTGTCGTTGAGCTGGACAACAAGGTTGCCGCGGAAGAGACCATCTTCACTGTCGATGTTGATCGAGCGCATGTCGATCTTTTCATCCTTGGAGATGATGTTGGTGATGTTGCTCACGATTCCGATATTGTCGTTACCGATAATGCGCAGCGTTATGGTATATTGCGACGATCCCTTTCCACTCCATTGTGCCCTCACGATTCGGTAGCCGAATCGCTTGCGCAGTTCGGGGGCATTGGGACAATCCATTCTGTGGATCTTGATGCCGCCGTTAACCGTGACGAACCCGAACACCGGATCGCCGTAGATGGGGTGGCAACAGCGTGCCAAGGTGTAGTCGATGCCTTTCAGACTCTGGTCGATCACCAGCACGTCGTCGTTCATTCTGCCTACGCCGTCGTCGGGATTCTCATACTCAAACTCTTCGGCCGATCTTACTGGCTGGTTGTTGGCCTGTTGATTCTCATGGTCGCGCAACTCAATGTATTTCTCAATGACGTCGTTGGCATCAAGCTTCCCGTCAGCTATCTGCGAGTAAAAATCAGAAGTCTCCTTGAATCCGAGTTTTTTCACCAACTTGGCCATTACCTTCTCGTCGACTTCGATTTTCTTGTTCTTAAACCGTCGCTCGAGCAATTCCTTGGCATAGAGACCAGCCTTGACCTGCGTCTCCTTCAGCGCGAGTCTGATTTTGGCTTTGGCCTTAGCCGTCTTCACCAGGTTGAGCCATTCGTGCTTCGGCTCCTGCTGCTTCGAGGTCATGATCTCCACCGTATCGCCGCTGTGCAGTTCCTCGCGCATCTGCACGGTGCGGCCGTTGATGCGTGCACCCACGCAGTGGTTGCCCACGTCGGTATGGATGAGATAGGCAAAGTCTAGAACCGTGGCGCCCTTGGCCAGCTTGAACAGGTCGCCCTTGGGCGTGAACACGTAGACTTCGTCCTCATAGAGGTCGAGCTTGAACTGATCCATCAGCTGCAGGTTGTCGTTGTTCTCCAGAGCCGCACGGATGTTGGCCAGCCATTCGTCGATGCCTCCCTCGCTCTTTATGCCCTTATAGCGCCAGTGGGCAGCAAGGCCATGCTCGGCAATCTCGTCCATGCGCTCCGTGCGGATTTGCACTTCCACCCACTTGTTTTCCGGGCCCAGTACCGTGATGTGCAAGCTCTCGTAACCGTTCGACTTCGGAACGCTCAGCCAGTCGCGCAACCGCTTGGGGTTGGGCTGATACATATCGGTGATGATGGAGTACACCTGCCAGCACTGCATCTTTTCCTTCTCAGGCGGGGCGTCGAGGATGATGCGGATGGCAAAGAGGTCATAGATGCCTTCGAAGCCGCATTTCTGTTTCTTCATCTTTTGGTAGATGCTGTGGATGCTCTTCGTACGGCCTTTGATATGAAATTTGAATCCTGCGTCCTCCAGCTTCTTCTTCACGGGCCCTATGAATCTGTCGATATAGGCATCGCGCGCCGCCTTAGTGGCATTGAGCTTATCCTTGATCATGTAGTAGGCGTCGTGTTCCAGATATTTCAGCGAGAGATCCTCCAGTTCACTCTTCAAGCGATAGAGTCCCAGTTTGTGAGCCAGGGGCGCATAGAGGTAGCTGGCTTCCTCAGCCACGCGGTGGCGGGCTTCAAGCGCATCGGTATCTCGTATCTGACGCATCACGTTTACGCGGTCGGCAATCATGATGAGGATGACCCTCATGTCTTCGGCGAAGCTCACGAGCAGATTGCGGAAGTTCTCGCTCTCAATGACGGGGCTCTTGCGGTAGAGTTGCTCTATGCGCACCAGTCCTCTGATGATAGCGGCGACACTCTTTCCAAACTTGCTTTCCACTTCTTCTATGGAGTAGGCATTGTCGCCCACGGCTTCATAAAGCATGATGGCAATCACGCCGTCGCGCTTGAGTCCAATCTCCTCAATGGCTATTTTTGCAGTTTGAAGGGCATGCAGGATAGGGTTCAGACCGAACGCGTCACGATGAATGCGCCCCAAATTGGCAGCTTCAGTGAGGTGTTGGCGCAGTTTTCTGAGGTCATCGGGGTGTAGAAAATCTTCCATCGAACCACGCAGGTCCATGAGCAGTTCTATCGTCTGAGCGCTCTCTTCTGGGGTAAATTGAAACTTTTCTTCCATGTCTATCTGCTGATTCTCAATAAAACTGATTGTGTTGACTCATTAGCCAGAAGGCTTGGCGCTGTCGTTGCGGCGACCCGTCTTCCAGCTTGCAAGTGCAAAGTTACATTTAAAAAGTGTTACTGCCAACAAAATGATTCATAATTCATGATTTTACGACTCATTATTCCTGTTTGGCATTCTTTATACTTCCATTGTTACGATTTTTTCTCCCAAGGGGTTTCTTATCCCAAAATCCGCAAGATACGGCAATAATTTAAAATTGGCTTCAAATCTCATAGTCTTGTGAGATTTCGGTCTAGAAATTCAGTAAATCGCTCTGACGGAGATTCTCCGGCATGCAACGTCCCCTTACCCC
>Ga0256406_1000326_pt1 | contig 89620 bp, 73 predicted proteins | sample RumenRJG_03DNA_FD_185986 | JGI IMG/M metagenome (GOLD analysis project Ga0256406, IMG submission 185986) | Bovine rumen microbial communities from Lethbridge, Alberta, Canada - RJG_03 | ecosystem: Host-associated > Mammals > Digestive system > Stomach > Rumen | place: Canada: Alberta | collected...
ATAAACATGCTTTATGCCAACCTCTTTTCTCACTACAGAGAATAGCATAAAGCTGTATATAGTGGAACTAATATTAGTTATTTTTCTCACTACATATGGAGATTCTTAAGTTAATGACATTGCGAAAAATAAGGCTTTGCAAGTGCGGAAATAGGATATATAATAACAAAAAAGAAATTTACCTGGGGTGTGCGATAACCCTGTATTATGTTGAACCTACAAATTGCTTAAAAAGGGATGCCGATATTCCTGCACGGCTGTCAGGCCGTCTCCGAACGGAAGACAAAAGTTCAGATGAGGCAACCCACCTGGATTCGTCTGGGAGTCAAGTTTGCAGGCGCGGCATCCCGGGCTTTTAAGAGGCAGACCGCGAGGTTCTGCTTCTTGTTTTTTTATGTGAAATTAAGCTGCATCATTACAATTCAGACACTGCCGGAGCCATGTGTGACAGTGGCATGCAACGAGTGAATTGTAATTGCTGCATCTTGTATTCACACTTGACAAAGAACAACACTGTCTACTAGAATACGAATGTCTGAAAAATCATAGCAAAGGCTTTGATGGCGTCAGTAAGGATATGATTTCCGCCAGAGAGAGAAGACCGTCGGCTGAAAATCTTCTCAGGTTCCTTCATTTCCCGAGGTTCGCGCCGGAGCTTCCAATCCGAACAGGACAGACCAGGTCAGTAAGAAAAATGCTGAAGACCGGGCATGTCGAAAAGTAAGATCGGACGTGTACGCACGTTACAGCGTCAATGAGTGTCCGGAATACAGATTCCGGGAATAAGGGTGGTAACGCGGATCAGTCCGTCCCTGCAGAGGGAAGGACTGTTTTTTTATGTATGAAACGTCGACACGCAGGCAGTTTTTGAGCATGCAAAGCGTGCTCAGAAAACTGTATGCGTGATCGACACAAATATGCGCGAGCAGTGAGCCGCATCCGTACACGCGAAGCGTGATACGGTGAGGCGAACGCCGCGTCAGCCCGACATAGTCGGGCCGTATGAGCAGTGAGCCGCATCCGTACACGCGAAGCGTGATACGGTGAGGCGAACGCCGCGTCAGCCCGACATAGTCGGGCTGTATGAGCATGGAGCGATGCGATAGTATCGCGAGAATGCGAATGCATGTGCCTGTCACGGAAGCTGCGAAGCAAAGAAGCGTCAGGTTTCATGCACCATGAATACTTATGACACAAAAAGAAATATAAATGAAAGGAAGATAAGCTATGAGCAGCACGATGAAGGAAAAACTGGACAGCATCGTATCAGATGCCGTCAGCAGACTCGCAGAAGCTCAGGATCCCGACGCACTCAATACCGTGCGTGTGGACATCCTCGGTAAAAAAGGCCAGCTGAAGGAACTGATGAAAGGCATGAAAGATGTCGCGGCGGAGGACCGCCCGAAGATCGGCCAGATGGTCAATGAGGCGCGCGACCGCGTAACGGAACTGATCGAGAAGAGGAAGAAAGAGATCGACCTCGAGGTCATGAATGCCAGAATGGCGGCGGAGACCATCGATGTCACACTTCCTGCGAAAAAAGCAGAGATCGGTCATCCGCACCCGAACCAGATCGCTCTTGAGGAGCTCGAGCGCATTTTTGTCGGTATGGGCTATGAGGTCATCGAGGGACCGGAAATCGAGTGGGATGAGTACAACTTCACCAAGCTGAACATCCCGCCGAATCACCCGGCAAAAGATGAGCAGGATACCTTCTACATCAACAAAGACATCGTGCTTCGCACACAGACATCTCCCGTACAGGCGAGACGCATGGAGCAGGGCAAACTGCCGATCCGTATGATCTCCCCGGGACGCGTGTTCCGTTCGGACGAAGTCGATGCGACGCACAGCCCTTCGTTCCATCAGGTAGAGGGACTCGTCGTCGACAAGAACATCACGTTTGCTGACCTCAAGGGAACGCTGGACAAGTTCGCCAAGGAAGTATTCGGACCGGATACGAAGACAAAATTCCGCCCGCATCATTTTCCTTTCACAGAGCCTTCCGCAGAGATGGATGTGAGCTGCTTCAAGTGCGGTGGCAAGGGCTGCCGTTTCTGCAAAGGCGAGGGCTGGATCGAGATCCTCGGCTGCGGCATGGTGCATCCGCACGTACTGGAAATGTGCGGCATCGACCCCAACGAGTACACGGGCTTTGCGTTCGGCGTCGGCCTGGAGCGTATCGCGCTTCTGAAATACGAAATCGATGACATGCGCCTTCTCTATGAGAATGATGCGCGTTTTCTCAAACAGTTCTGACCAGGGAGGCACAGGAGATGAACACTTCTTATTCATGGATAAAAATGTATGTGCCGGATCTCGATGTCTCCGCACAGGAGTACTTCGACGGAATGACGCTCTCCGGCACCAAGGGAGAGACCTACACGGTTCTCGATAAAAATCTGAAAAATATTGTTGTCGGCAGGATCGTTTCCATCGAGCCGCATCCGAATGCCGATCACCTCGTGATCTGCCAGGTGGATATCGGCACGGAGACCACACAGATCGTCACCGGTGCACCGAACGCAAAGGTCGGCATGCTGACAGCGGTTGTTCTTCCGGGCGGAAAAGTAGCCGGCGGACATGACGGCAGCGCTCTTCCGGAGGACGGTATTGAGATCAAGGACGGTGTGCTCCGCGGCGTTCCGTCTCACGGCATGATGTGCTCGATCGAGGAGCTTGGAAGCTCCCGCGAATTTTATCCCGAGGCACCGGAGAACGGCCTCTATGCTTTTTCCGAGGATGACGGTGTAAAGCCCGGCGATGACGCCATCGAGGCACTGGGACTGCACGATGTGAATTTTGAGTACGAGATCACCTCGAATCGTGTGGACTGCTACAGCGTGCTCGGCATTGCCCGTGAAGCCGCTGCAACCTTCCACAAAAAATTCGTTCCGCCGGTGATCAGAAAGACCGGGAACGACGAGGATGTCAACGACTACGTTAAGGTCGATGTTGTAGACACGGATCTCTGCCCGCGCTATACGGCGCGCGTGGTGAAAAATATCCACCTGGCGCCTTCACCGAAGTGGATGCAGCACTGCCTGGCTTCCAACGGCATCCGTCCGATCAACAACGTGGTCGACATCACCAACTACGTGATGGAAGAGTACGGTCAGCCGATGCATGCCTATGATCTGGACAAGGTTGCCGGTCATCAGATCATCGTAAAGCGCGCCACCGACGGGGAGAAATTCACGACGCTCGATGGCAAGGAGTGCACGCTGGATCATGATATCCTCATGATCAACGATGCGGAGAAGCCGATCGGCCTCGCGGGCATCATGGGCGGACAGAATTCCATGATCACCGACGATGTGCACACCATGCTCTTTGAGGCGGCTTGCTTCGACGGAACCAATATCCGTCTCTCTGCAAAGAGACTTGGCCATCAGACCGACGCATCCCGTAAGTTTGATAAGGGTCTTGATCCGAATACGGCCATGGAGGCCATGAACCGCGCCTGCCAGCTGATCGAGGAGTTCGGCGCCGGCGAGGTCGTCGGCGGTGCTATCGATGTCTACCCCGTAAAACGCGAGGAGTCCCGTGTAAAGTTTGAGCCGGACCGCATCAATGCGCTGCTGGGCACAGATATCAGCGCAGAGGATATGATTAAGTACTTCGAGGCAGAAGATCTCCGCTATGACAAAGAGACGAATGAGATCGTTGCCCCGACCTTCCGTCAGGATATCCACAGGACCTGTGATCTGGCAGAGGAAGTGGCAAGATTTTACGGCTATGATCACATCCCGACGACGCTGCCGCACGGAGAATCCACAACGGGCGGACTTTCCTTCAAGAACCGCGTAGAGGCCAAGGCAAGAGATGTCGCACAGTACTGCGGATTCTCACAGGGATTCTGCTATTCCTTCGAGAGCCCGAAGGTGTATGATATGCTGCTTCTGCCGGCAGATGCGCCGGAGAGAAATGCCATCCGCATTTCAAATCCGCTCGGCGAGGATTTTTCCATCATGCGCACGCTGTCCGCAAACGGCATTCTTTCTTCCCTCGCACTGAACTACAGCCGCCGGAACAAAAATGTGCATCTGTATGAGCTCGGCAATATTTATATCGCGAAGAGCCTTCCGCTCACCGAGCTTCCGGATGAGAGGATGCAGTTTACCCTCGGCTTCTACGGCGACGGAGATTTTTACACCATGAAGGGTGTGATCGAGGAATTCCTCGGACAGATCGGTATGCATGATCTCGTTGAATACAAACGGTCAGACAAGACCTTCCTGCATCCGGGCCGCCAGGCTTACGTGACTTATCACGGCAGGACAATCGGCTATCTGGGTGAAGTGCACCCGATGGTTCTCCGCAACTACGGCATCGGACAGAGAGCTTACCTGGCAGTCATCGACATGCCCGAGGTTCTTCCGTTTGCCACTTTCGAGCGCCGTTATACCGGCATCGCGAAGTTCCCGGCCGTGACGCGGGATATCTCCATGCTTGTGCCTCACGACATCGAGGCAGCAGCCATCGAGAAGATGCTCCGTCAGCGCGGCGGCAAGATCCTTGAGGACCTGCAGCTCTTCGATCTCTACGAAGGCGGACAGGTTGCGGAAGGATATAAGTCCATGGCTTATTCACTGACATTCCGTTCAAAAGAAAGAACGCTGAACGATGACGACATCAACGGCGCAATGAAGAAGATCCTGAACGGACTGGACAGCATGGGCATCAAGCTGAGAGAGTAATTGTTCAAAAACGGTCGAAGTCGAATATATAGTTACGCAGAGCTGCCTCACCCCGGTGAGGCAGCTTTCATTTACGCGAACAGAGAGCCACATCCGATCACGCAGTGATCGAGTGTGGCGAACGTCGCGATAACGAGATAAAACTTGCGAAGCGTGTTTTATCTCGTTCTGTAAAAGTTCAGACAGTGGCTGGCAAAGAGCGAACAGTAACGCCTGCGCAATATTTTTATCCGGTGCATGTGTCAAATGCGCGGCAGATGATGTACAATACTGACCGGGGTTGAGCAGGAAGGAATGACAGAATGTACATATATGTGATGAGACACGGAGAGACATCCTGGAATAAAGAGGTCCGTCTGCAGGGACAGCACGGCGCTGATCTCGATGAACTCGGCGTGAAGCTCGCAGAGATCACTTCGGACGCGCTGAAAGATGTGCCGTTTGACATCTGCTATACAAGTCCTCTGATCAGGGCAAAGCACACGGCGCAGATCATGGTGCGCGACAGACAGATCCCGGTGATCGATGAGCCCAGGATCATGGAGATCAGCTTCGGTATCTGGGAGGGAAAAATTGTCCGCACCGGTGCTTCTGAGATCCCACTGGATGCTATGAAGAAATTCAATGAGGATTCGTACAATTACATCCCGCCGGAAGGCGGCGAGACGATTCAGCAGGTCATCGACCGCACGCATGATTTTTACGAGGAGCTGATCCGGAAGCCTGAACTGCAGGATACGGTGGACGCAGACGGCAAGAGACATGAGAAGATCATTCTTCTCTCAACGCATGGCTGTGCTTCGCGGGCGATCCTGCATAATGTGTATGAGGATACGTCCAGTTTCTGGCACGGCGGTGTGCCGGTGAACTGCGCTGTCAGTGTGATCCATGTGCAGGACGGTGTCGGTAAGATCATCCAGCATGATAAGATTTATTATCCGGAGAAGTACAGCCATGATTTTTATGCGGGTGCAAAATAATTCCGGAAAATGACATATCCTGAATGGTGCCTCTGCTTTTTATGAAATCTGCAGCAATCATATCAGACCGCTGTGAAGCAGCTGGCCATATACAGCAGGCGGCACTATTCGGAATGGGGCTTTATGAGAATACAGGAGATAGTTTGAGATGAAAACAAGTGATTTTTATTACGATCTGCCGAAGGAGCTGATCGCACAGGATCCTCTGGTGGATCGAAGCGCATCGCGCCTGATGGTACTGGACCGGAAGACGGGAGAAGTGCAGCATGAAGTCTTTACGCAGGTGATCGATCACCTGACGGATAAGGACTGCCTCGTGATCAACGATACGAAGGTGATCCCCGCCCGCCTTTACGGAACGAAGGAAGACACGGGCGCTGCCATCGAGGTTCTTCTTCTCACCAGGAAGAAAAATGATGTCTGGGAGACGCTGGTCCGTCCGGGCAAAAAATGCCGCGTCGGTACCCGTCTTGTCTTCGGAGACGGCCAGCTGACCGGAGAAGTCATCGATGTGACGGATGACGGCAACCGGTTCATTCAGTTCCATTACGACGGTATTTTTGAAGAGATTCTGGATCAGCTCGGCGAGATGCCGCTGCCGCCGTACATCAAGCATAAACTCAAAGACAAAACCATGTACAACACGGTCTATGCGAAGCATGACGGTTCGGCCGCCGCACCTACGGCGGGACTCCACTTCACAAAGGAGCTGCTGCAGCAGATTCAGGACAAGGGTGTGAAGATCGCACATGTGACGCTGCACGTGGGACTCGGTACCTTCCGTCCTGTCAAGAGCGATGAGATCGAGGACCACGAGATGCACTCCGAGCTGTACATTGTTGATGAGGATCAGGCAAAGATCATCAATGATACAAAAGCAAACGGCGGCAGAGTGATCTGTGTCGGTACGACGAGCTGCCGGACGCTGGAGTCGGCTACGGATGAGAACGGTATTCTGCAGCCGGGCAGCGCATGGACCAGTATTTTTATCTATCCGGGTTATAAGTTCAAGATCATGGATGGCCTGATCACCAATTTTCATCTGCCGGAGTCCACGCTGATCATGCTGGTGTCTGCTTTCGCAGGCCGTGAGCAGATCCTCAACGCCTACCGCATCGCTGTCGAGCAGAAGTACCGCTTCTTCTCATTCGGGGATGCGATGATGATCATCTGATATTACGGATGAATGGTTACGGTTTACACATTGTCAGCCACTGTCACACATGGAGACTGTGGAATTTATCGTCAGAAGGCTGACAAAAGGTTCCGTTTTCGATAAAATAATACCTGATTTATGCATGTTTTTGATTCTTATGGGTGGAGGTTGCTATGGATTACACGAAAGAGTACAAGAAAAAACTTGTTTCCGCGGACAAAGCAGCGGCTGTTGTAAAGAGCGGTGACTGGGTGGATTACGGCTGGTGCGTGACGACGACAAAGGCCGTCGATAAGGCACTGGCAAAAAGAATGCCGAAGCTGCATGATGTGAAGATCCGCGGCGGTATCCTGAATCACGAGCCGGAGATCTTCAAAATTGATCATCCGGAAGAGCATTTTACCTGGAACAGCTGGCATATGAATCCGGTAGAGCGCCACGCCGTATCGAAGGGCTTTGTCTTCATGACACCGCTCCGTTATTCCGAGCTTCCGCGTCTGTACCGCGAGAGCAGTGATCCGCTGAATGTCGCGATCATGATGGTGTCTCCGATGGACAAGCATGGTTACTTTAACTTCGGACCGTCGGCCAGCCATATGGCAGCCGTTGTGGAGAAAGCCGACAAGGTCATCGTTGAAGTGAACAAAAATGTACCTGTCTGCCTCGGAGGCCATGAGGCATATGTTCACATCGATCAGGTAGACATGATCGTTGAAGGCGATAACGAGCCGATGGATGCGATTCCTGAAGCAGGAGCAGCTACTGATGTTGATAAGGCAGTTGCCGATCTTGTTGTTCCGGAGATTCCCAATGGCGCCTGCCTGCAGCTCGGCATCGGTGGCATGCCGAATGCGATCGGTGAGCAGATTGCTGCTTCCGATCTGAAGGATCTGGGCGTCCATACAGAGATGTACGTGGATGCTTTTGTCAAGATGGCAGAAGCAGGAAAGATCACCGGAAACTGCAAGAGCCACGACAGAGGACGCCAGACGTTTGCTTTTGGCGCCGGAACGCAGCATATGTACGATTATCTGGATAACAATCCGGAGTGCATGAGTGCACCGGTGGACTATGTCAACGATATCCGGACCATCAGCTCACTGGATAATTTCATCTCCATCAATAATGCAATCGATGTCGACCTCTATGGACAGGTCAACGCAGAGAGCGCGGGAATCAAAAATATTTCCGGCGCCGGCGGCCAGCAGGATTTCGTTCTCGGTGCTTACCTGTCTCACGGCGGCAAGAGCTTCATCTGCCTGTCATCTACTTTTACAGACAAAAAAGGCGTGAAGCACAGCCGAATCCGTCCGACGCTCGCAGAGGGCAGCATTGCAACCTGCACGCGTCCGAACACGCATTATATCGTTACGGAATACGGCAAGGTTAATCTGAAGGGCCTGACGATGTGGGAGAGAGCAGAACAGCTTATCAATATCGCACATCCGGATTTCCGCGATGAACTGATCAAGGACGCCGAGAAGATGAACATCTGGAGACGCTCCAACAAGAGATAACCGCAGACGGTATGCCTGTAACCCGGGAGGATGCCTTCGGGCATCCTCCCGTATTTTTCGGGAGGGAGAGATTTATGGCAAGTGGCAACACAAAACCGCGTGAAAAATTTGCCTCGCGGCTGGGTTTTATCCTGGTTTCGGCGGGGTGCGCGATCGGTATCGGAAACGTATGGAAATTTCCATATCTATGCGGACAGTACGGCGGAGCAGCCTTTATCCTGATTTACCTCGTATTTCTGGCAATCATGGGCATACCGATCATGGTGTGCGAATTTTCCATCGGACGCAAGTCACAGAAAAGCGCATCCCGTGCCTTTGAGGCCATTGAGCCTGCCGGTACCAGATGGCACTGGCTGAAGTGGATCAGCATCATCGGCTGCTATATGCTCATGATGTATTACACCACCGTCGCCGGATGGATGATGAAATACTGCTGGCTTCACATCCGCGGAACCTTTGAGGGGATGGATCCGGATGCCATATCCGGCGTTTTCAGCAACACGCTTGCTGATGTGGGCTCTGAAACATTCTGGACAGTTCTGGTCTGCGTGATCGGTTTCATGATCTGCTTTTTCGGTATCCAGAACGGCGTGGAGCGTGTCTCCAAGGTCATGATGACGGCGCTCCTTGTTCTGATGGTCATTCTGGCGGTTCACAGCTGTTTCCTGGAAGGTGCGGGTGCTGGCATAAAGTTTTATCTGGTGCCTGATTTCCAGCAGATGGCAGAGGACGGCATCGGAAATGTCATCTTCGCGGCGATGAGCCAGGCATTCTTCACCCTTTCCATCGGTATCGGCGCCATGCTGATCTTCGGCAGCTATATCGGAAGGGACAGAAGTCTGACCGGAGAAGCCATGACGATCACAGCACTGGATACATTTGTGGCACTCATGGCCGGATTCATCATCATTCCGGCGTGTTTTGCCTACGGTATCAATCCGGATGCGGGTCCCAGCCTTATTTTTATCACAATTCCCAATCTGTTTTCGCAGATGCCCGGCGGTCAGGTGTGGGGCGCGCTGTTCTTTGTGTTCCTTTTCTTCGCGGCACTGACGACCGTAGTTGCCGTATTTGAGAATATCGGCGCCTTCTCACAGGATATGTTCGGCTGGTCGAGAATGAAGAGCGTGCTGATCAACGCATGTATCGTCATTGTTCTGAGTCTTCCCTGTGTGTTCGGCTATAATATCTGGTCAGCCTTCCAGCCGCTCGGCGAGGGAACGGCCGTGCTCGACCTGGAAGATTTCATCGTATCGAACAACCTGCTCCCGCTCGGCAGTCTGGCATTCGTCCTGTTCTGCACACGAAAAAATGGCTGGGGATGGGACGGCTTCATTTCCGAGGCAAATGCCGGCACAGGCGGTAAATTCCATTATCATCGCTTTTATATCACATGGATCATGCCGCTGATCATCATTGCCATCTATCTGAAGGGCTATTACGACATGTTTAGCCCGATGGGTGTGCCGACGCTGATCTTCTGGTATGTGATCGCAGCGTGCATGCTCTGGTTTATCTTCTGGTGCGCGCTGTCTAAAAAGAAAGTAAAAAGGGTATAGTGTTTTGCCATAGTCGCCCTTACACACCCTTCGGGCGTGCAGGCCGCCTCTGTCATGCGACTTGACACTGAACTGGAACTGTATAAGTCCGCGCGCCGCTTCGCACTGCGTGCTCCCGCGACTGGACTTATACAGTCATAGTTACCAAAAAGTGTGTTAAAAAATTGTCTATATTTCAATCCGATGAGATTGACAAATATTTGACATACAGAGCGATTCGTTGTAGAATAGCAATAGTTGACCGGTACAGATAAGAATTGCCGGGTCACCAACATTCATATTTCATTTTCTATTTCAAGGAGGACGAAATGGCTGATAAGAAAATCGTAATTGCCGGTGCATGTCGTACTGCTATTGGTAAGATGGGCGGAGAGCTTTCTACCGTTCCGGTAGTTGATCTGGGTACCGCTGTTATCAAGGAAGCTCTGAAGAGATCCGGTGTTCCTGCTGATAAAGTAGACATGGTTTACATGGGATGTGTACTGCAGGCAGGCCAGGGACAGAACGTAGCTCGTCAGTCCGCTGTATATGCCGGCATTCCGGTTGAAACTCCGGCCATGACACTGAATATTCTCTGCGGTTCCGGACTGGCTGCTGTAAACATGGCAGCAAACATGATCCAGGCCGGTGAGTGCGAGATCGTTGTTGCCGGTGGTATGGAGTCCATGTCCAAGGCACCTTATCTTGTACAGCAGGGTCGTTACGGATATCGTATGGGCCATGCAGCACTTGAGGATGACATGATCCGCGATGCTCTGACTGATGCATTCCATCAGTATCACATGGGTGTTACCGCTGAGAACGTAGCTGAGAAGTATCATCTGACCCGTGAGGAGCTCGATGAGTTCGCTGCAAATTCTCAGGAGAAGGCATGCAAGGCTATCGAGAGCGGTCGTTTCAAAGATGAGATCGTTCCGTTCGAGGTTAAGGGCCGCAAGGGCAAAGTTACCGTTGTCGATACCGATGAGGGACCGCGTCCGGGCACCACAGTTGAGACTCTTGCAAAACTGAAACCCTGCTTCAAAGAGGGTGGCGTTGTAACCGCTGGTAACGCTTCCGGTATCAACGATGGTGCAGCTGCCATGATCGTTATGACCGAGGAGAAGGCAAAAGAGCTCGGTGTTAAGCCGATGGCTGTATGGGAAGCCGGCGCTCTTGGCGGCGTTGATCCGGCTATCATGGGCGTAGGACCGATCGTTGCTACGAGAAACCTGCTGAAGAAGACCGGCCTTGAGGTTAAGGATTTCGATCTGATCGAGGCTAATGAGGCGTTTGCTACACAGTCTGTTGCTGTTGCCAAGGAACTTGGCTTCAACAAGGACATCCTGAATGTAAACGGCGGCGCTATCGCTCTTGGACATCCGGTTGGATGCTCCGGCGCACGTATCCTTACCACTCTTATGTATGAGATGCAGAAGAGAGGATCTCATCGTGGTCTTGCTACGCTCTGCATCGGCGGTGGCATGGGCTGCGCTACTTCCGTTCTCCGCTACGAGGGCTGATCAGCTGGTGTCAGCGTGCAGGGGACGATCTGAGATTTTATATGTTCCTGTGTATGGCTGACAAAGTCTGAATGCTTAAAATAATCTGAGTCCGGGATCATCGGGCCGTTCGCCGGCCGGGTCCCGGTCTTTACTAAGTAAGCTCTTCGAATCGCAGACAGGATCATCACACGCAAAGCGTGGAGAAATCCGCAGCTTATACTGGATGTCGTCCATGTTCACAACGTGGCACATACAGGAAAGGAAGACATTATGGGATTTGTAAAATACGAAGCTGAAGGCGCAGTTGCTGTTGCAACTATTGATCGTCCGAAGGCTCTGAATGCTTTGAACAGCGCAGTTCTTGACGATCTGGAAGCTGTTATCGACGGCATTGATCTGAACACCATTCGCTGCCTGATCATCACAGGCTCCGGAGATAAGTCCTTTGTAGCCGGCGCAGATATCGCAGAGATGAGCGAGCTGACCAAGAAGGGCGGCGAAGCTTTCTCCAGAAAGGGTAATAATCTGTTTCTGAAGATCGAGAAGCTTCCGATTCCGGTTATCGCGGCAGTTAACGGATATGCTCTGGGCGGCGGCTGCGAGCTTTCCATGGCCTGCGACATTCGCCTGGCATCAGAGAACGCCGTTTTCGGACAGCCGGAAGCAGGACTGGGCATTACCCCTGGCTTTGGCGGCACACAGAGACTTGCCCGTCTGATCGGTACAGGCAGAGCAAAAGAGATCATCTATGCCACAAAGAATATCAAGGCAGATGAGGCTTATCGCATCGGTCTTGTAAACCATGTATATCCGGCAGACCAGCTGATGGACGAGGCGAAGAAACTTGCCGGCCGTATCGCCGGCAATGCACCGATCGCTGTTCGTCAGTGCAAGGTAGCTATCAATGAAGGCATACAGACCACCATTGATTCTGCTGTTGCTCTGGAAGAGAAATATTTCGGTGACTGCTTCGAGACACATGACCAGAAAGAGGGCATGGGCGCATTCCTTGAGAAGCGCAAAGAGAAACATTTCACCAACAACTAAAGAGTTACGGCAGGTGCGCTGACGCAAGCCGGCGAGCCTGCCGTTGCTGTGCCTGAAATTCTGTATAGCTGTTAAAAAATAAATACAGTGGCGTGTGAAATGATTCCACACGTGAAACTGCTAAAAAAGGAGGACAAGACATGAAAGTTGGTATTATCGGTGCCGGCACAATGGGATCCGGAATCGCACAGGCTTTTGCACAGTGCGATGCTGTTGACAAGGTTTATCTCTGCGATATCAAGCAGGAGTTCGCTGACGGCGGATTCGCAAAGATCAAGAAGCAGCTCGACAAGAGAGTAGCTAAGGGCAAAATGGAGCAGGCTGCTGCAGATGGTATCCTCGGCAAGATCCAGACCGGTCTCAACGATATCTGCACAGATGCAGATCTGATCGTAGAGGCAGCTCTTGAGGATATGAAGATCAAACAGGACTGCTTCAGAAATCTTCAGGACAACATCGTAAAGAATCCTGACTGCATTTTCGCATCCAATACCTCTTCACTGTCCATCACAGAGATCGGCAAGGGCCTTTCCAAACCGATCGTCGGCATGCATTTCTTCAACCCGGCTCCTGTTATGAAGCTCGTTGAGGTTATCGCCGGCATGAATACACCGAAGGAAACCGTTGACAAGGTAAAGGAGATCTCCGTTGCTCTTGGCAAGACTCCGGTACAGGTTAACGAGGCAGCTGGTTTCGTTGTTAACCGTATCCTTGTTCCGATGATCAACGAAGGTATCTGCGTATACGCTGCAGGCGTTTCCGATATCGAGGGCATCGATACCGCTATGAAGCTCGGATGCAACCATCCGATGGGACCGCTTGAACTCGGCGATTATATCGGACTTGATATCGTTCTGGCTATCATGGATGTCATCTATCATGAGACTGGTGATTCCAAGTACCGTGCATGCCCGCTTCTCCGCAAGATGGTTCGCGGCGGTCATCTGGGCGTAAAGACCGGCATTGGTTTCTACGATTACAAAGATGGCAAGAAGGTTCCGACGGACAAGGAGTGAGTTTATAACCGATGGATCCGGCTGTAAAAGCCGGATCCGACGGTAACTCTTATATATTAATGGAGGTTTATGATGGATTTCACGTTAGACAAAAAACATGAAATGGCGAGATCCCTGTTCAGAGATTTCGCACAGAACGAAGTAAAGCCTCTGGCGCAGGAGATCGATGAGGAAGAGAGATTCCCGCGCGAGACGATTGAGAAGATGGCCAAGAATGGCTTCCTCGGTATCACAGTTCCGAGAGAGTACGGCGGCCAGGGCTGCGATGAGCTGACCTATGTACTCTGCATGGAGGAGATCGCGAAAGTCTGCGGTACAACTGCCGTTGCACTTTCCGCACATACTTCTCTCTGCATTGACCCGATCATGTCCTTCGGTACAGAAGAGCAGAAGCAGAAATATATCCCGAAACTCGCTTCCGGCGAGTATCTCGGAGCTTTCGGTCTGACAGAGCCGGGCGCAGGCACCGATGCGCAGGGTCAGCAGACCAAGGCTGTTCTTGATGAGAACACCCATGAGTGGGTACTGAACGGTTCCAAGTGCTTCATCACCAACGGTTCTGAGGCTGATGTATATATCATCATTGCTGTTACCGGCACAATCGAGAAGAGAGGCCGCAAGATGAAAGAGATCTCCGCTTTCATCGTTGAGAAGGGTACACCGGGCTTCACCTTCGGTACGAAGGAGCACAAGATGGGTATCCGCGGATCCGCTACCTATGAGCTGATCTTCCAGGACTGCCGTATTCCGGAGGGCAACCTGCTCGGACAGAAGGGCAAGGGCTTCAACATCGCCATGCACACACTGGACGGCGGACGTATCGGTATCGCCACACAGGCACTCGGCCTCGCTGAGGGCGCTCTTGATCTGACCGTTGCCTACACCAAGGAAAGAAAACAGTTCGGCCGCTCCATTTCCCAGTTCCAGAACACCCAGTTCAAGCTGGCTGACATGAAGGCACGCACAGACGCTGCACAGCTCCTTGTATACAAAGCAGCTATGGCTAAGGATGCCGTAGGTTTCACCACGCAGTCCACCTACAGCGTTGAAGCTGCAGAAGCAAAGCTCTTCGCAGCTGAGACGGCAAGCGCTGTTACCTCTGAGTGCGTACAGCTGCACGGCGGCTATGGTTACATCAGAGAGTATGATGTAGAGCGCATGATGCGTGACGCGAAGATCACCGAGATCTACGAGGGAACTTCTGAAGTTATGCGTATGGTCATTTCCGGAAGCATGCTGCGCGGATAATAAGGAGGAAAATACTGTGAGAATTATTGTTTGTATTAAACAGGTGCCCGATACTGCGGGCGGCGTTAAATTCAAACCCGACGGAACACTTGACCGTGCAGCTATGCTCGCGATCATGAACCCTGATGACAAGGCAGGCCTTGAGGCTGCTCTCCGCATCAAGGACGCATATCCGGGAACGACAGTAGACGTGATCACCATGGGCCTTCCGAAGGCTGACGCGGTTCTCCGCGAGGCTATGGCTATGGGCGCAGACAAGTCCTACCTTGTTACCGACCGTCCTCTCGGCGGTGCTGATACATGGGCTACTTCTTCCACCATCGCTGCAGCTATCCGCGAGATGGGCGATTATGACATTATTTTTACCGGACGTCAGGCTATCGACGGTGATACTGCTCAGGTTGGACCGCAGATCGCTGAGCATCTCGGCATCCCGGTAATCTCCTATGCACAGGATGTAAAGGTAGATCCGGAGAAGAAGACCGTTACCGTACAGAGACAGTTTGATGACCGCTATCATGTACTTGAGGCGAAGATGCCGGTACTCATCACCGCTCTTTCCGAGCTGAATGAGCCGCGTTATATGACGCCGATGGGAATCTGGGATGCGATCGACGCTCCTGTTACGGATTCCAACGACGCTGATTACGCTGAAAAATATAAGGAAATCCTCGCTTCTGACGGCAAGGGCGTGATCATCTGGCACCGCAAGGATATCCCGACACTGAAGGATGAGGATATGGGTCTCAAGGGTTCTCCGACGAAGATCGCGAAAGCATCTGATAAGGTACGTAAGGGCGCTGGAACCATTTACAAAGATCTGGATCCTGATCAGGGTGCGGCAACGATCTGCCAGGCTCTGGTTGAGAAACACTACATTTGACGGAGGCGGTGATTAGGATGAGTTTAGAAGATTACAAAGGTGTATTTATCTACGCACAGCAGGTAGACAACCACATTGACAACATTGCCTTCGAGCTTCTCGGTGAGGCAACTGAGCTGGCTAAGCCCCTCAACACACAGGTTACAGCAGTTCTGATCGGTTCCGGTGTCAAGGGACTGGCTGAGGAACTCGGCTGGTACGGCGCAGACAGAGTCATTGTTGTGGATGATCCTGAGCTGAAAGAGTACAGAACAGAGCCCTATGCACAGGCACTTGCCGGTGTTATCAATGAGTTCAAGCCGGAGATCATGCTGGTCGGCGCAACGGCTATCGGACGTGATCTCGGACCGACCGTTTCCGCTCGTGTTCATACAGGTCTGACTGCAGACTGCACATCCCTCGCTATCGGAGACTTCCCGATCGAGCCGAAGCCGGGCGTTGAGACCCTGCACAATCAGCTGCTCATGACCCGTCCTGCATTCGGCGGCAACACGATCGCTACCATCGCCTGCCCGGACAACAGACCGCAGATGTCCACCGTTCGTCCCGGCGTTATGCAGAAGCTCGCTCCCGATAAGAGCCGCAAAGCTGAGGTTATTGATTACAACCCCGGCATCAAAGAGAACAACAAGTTCGTTGAGATCAAAGAGGTTGTCAAGAAGGTATCTGAGACCGTTGATATCCAGAAGGCAAAGATCCTGGTATCCGGCGGCCGTGGCGTAGGTTCTCCGGAGAACTTCAAGATCCTTGAGGATCTCGCAAAGGTTATCGGCGGCGAGGTTTCCTGCTCCCGTGCCGTTGTCGACAGCGGCTGGAAGCCGAAGGATCTTCAGGTTGGACAGACCGGTAAGACCGTACGTCCGAAGATCTACTTCGCTATCGGTATTTCCGGTGCTATTCAGCACGTAGCCGGCATGGAGGAGTCCGATCTGATCATCGCGATCAACAAGGATGAGTCCGCACCGATCTTTGACGTAGCTGATATCGGTATCGTAGGCGATCTGAACAAGGTCGTACCGAAGCTCACTGAGGATATCAAGGCAGAGCTTGCAAAGAAAGCCTGAGGAATAGGTAAATCAAACAGGAGGAAGCCCCTGTCACCATTGGTGGCAGGGGCTTCCTCCTGTTACGTTAACAATAATGATCGCTTCCAGACGCGCATCCAGACGCGCATCCAGGCGTCGATGAAGAATAAAGAAGTTGAATTTTTCCCGGCAGGTGATAGAATAGCAACATTGACTGTAAGGGCATACAGGAAGCACTGTGGCAAAGCATAAAGGGTAACTAACGAGAGGTTCACACATGCTGAGAAAGCTATTACATTACGTAGGAAAGTATAAGCTGGTTTCGATCCTGACACCTGCCATGATGATCGGCGAGGTCGTCTGCGAGATGATCATCCCTGTGCTGATGGGAGAGATCGTCGACAGAGGCGTCAACGGCGGAGACATGTCATTTATCGTACAGACAGGCCTGAAGATGCTGGTCGTAGCGCTGATCGGTCTTGCTTTCGGCATCCTCGGCGGGTTTTTCGGAGCGAATGCCGCCGCCGGATTTGCGAAAAACCTGAGAAAAGCCGAATATGACAGTATCCAGAAATTTTCTTTCGCCAATATCGATCATTTTTCTCCCTCGGGACTCGTGACACGACTGACGACGGATGTGACGAACATGCAGAATGCCTATATGATGACACTCCGCATGGCGACCCGCGCGCCTGTGTCCATGATCGTGGCCATGGTCATGTCTTTCCGAATCAATGCGCGCCTGGCCAGCATCTATCTGGTCGCGGTCGTCGGCCTGGGTATTTTTCTCTTTATCGTTTTGAGCAGGGCAAACCGCTACTTCCATCAGGTCTTTGACAGGTATGATGAACTGAATGAGAGCGTGCAGGAGAATGTATCGGCTATCCGTGTTGTCAAAGCCTATGTGCGCGAGGACCACGAGATAGACAAATTCACGAAAGCTGCCGTCAATATTTATTCCATGTTCGTGAAGGCTGAGACGACAGTCGTTACGGTAGCTCCGGCCATGATGGGCGTTGTCTATGCCTGCATCATCCTGATCAGCTGGTTCGGCGCGCACTTTGTCATTCAGGAGACGCTGACGACCGGCGCTTTGATGAGCCTTCTCACCTACTGCATGAATATTCTCATGAGCCTGATGATGCTCTCCATGATTTTTGTTATGATCACCATGTCAGAGGCATCTGCCGGTCGTATCAACGAAGTGCTGGAGGCAAAGAGCACCATCACGAATCCTGTGAATCCCATCATGGATGTGAAGGACGGATCCGTTGACTTCGATCATGTGGATTTTGCCTACAGCAGTGACGCGAAGGAGCCGGTTCTCAAGGACATCAATATCCATATCGATTCGGGAGAGAGCATCGGCATCATCGGCGGTACAGGTTCCGCCAAGACGAGTCTGGTACATCTGATCGACCGTCTGTATGACGTCACAGCCGGCACCATCCGTGTCGGAGGCGTCGACGTGCGCCAGTACGATCTGGATACGCTTCGCGAGAAGGTATCCATGGTTCTGCAGAAAAATGTCCTGTTCAGCGGGACCGTGTATGACAACCTCCGCTGGGGTGATAAAAACGCGACGGACGAGGAGTGCCGGAAGGCATGTGAGATCGCCTGCGCCGATGAATTCATCGAAAAAATGCCTGACGGCTATAACACCTGGATCGAGCAGGGCGGTGCCAATGTATCCGGCGGACAGAAGCAGCGTCTGTGTATCGCGAGGGCCATTCTGCGAAAACCGAAGGTCCTGATCCTGGATGACAGCACGAGCGCCGTGGATACGGCGACCGATGCGAAGATCCGGAAGGGCTTTGCGACAGAGATTCCCGACACGACAAAGATCGTCATAGCACAGAGAATCTCCAGTGTACAGCACTGTGACAGGATCGTTGTCATGGATGACGGCCGGATCAACGGCATAGGCACGCATGAAGAACTGTTGAAAAACAATGCCATTTACCGCGAGGTGTATGAGTCCCAGACGGGTGTCAACGCCGAGGCGGATTTCGATAAACTGAGCTGAGAGGAGGAACAGATTTATGGCTGCAAATACACGTCAGGTACCGGCCGGACGTCATGCCGGCGCAGGCAGACCGAGGCCGCAGATCAAGAATCCCGGCAAACTGTTCCGCAGGCTCATCGGCTATACCTTCCGTTATTACAAAGTCCAGTGGATCATCGTCTGCATCTGTATTGTTGTTTCCGTTCTCGCCAATGTGCAGGGAACAATGTTCATGCGGACGCTGATCGATCAGTACATCACACCGATGATGGGTCAGGCCAATCCGGATTACGGACCGCTGGCACATGCGATCCTGCGGGTCATTATTTTTTACGCACTGGGCATTGCCGCCAGCTATATACAGGCCAGACTGATGGTTTACGTATCACAGGGCACGATGAAACGCCTGCGTATAGAGCTCTTCTCGAATATGGAGAAGCTTCCGGTCAAGTATTTCGACACGCATGCGCACGGCGATATCATGTCCGTATATACGAACGATATTGATACGATAAGGCAGATGATCAGCCAGTCGATCGTTCAGATTCTGAACAGCAGCATTACACTGGTCACGATCATCATCATGATGCTGCAGCTCAACATCCCGCTGACACTCGTCACATTCGGCATGACAGCTGTCATGCTCATCTGCACCATGTTCGCGACAAGGGCGTCCGGCAAGGGCTTCATCGCTCAGCAGAGGGACCTCGGAAAAATAAACGGACACATTGAGGAGACGATGGCCGGCGAAAAGGTCGTCAAGGTCTTCACGCATGAGCAGGCGTGCACGGAGGAGTTTGACCGGCTGAATGAGGAGCTTTACCAGAGCTCCTATCGTGCGAATGCTTTTTCCAATATCCTGGGACCGATCAATGCACAGCTCGGTAATACCAGCTACGTGATCTGTTCCCTGGTCGGCGGTATCCTCGCGCTGAATTCCTATGCTGGATTTACGGTCGGCGGACTGGCTGCCTTCCTCACCTTCAACAAAAATTTCAGCATGCCGATCAACCAGGTGAGCCAGCAGACGAACTTCATCATCCAGGCACTCGCAGGCGCCGAGCGTATTTTTGAACTGATGGATGCGAAACCGGAGACTGATGACGGCTACGTGACACTGGTGAACTCCCGGATGGAAGACGGCAGGATCGTGGAAACACCGGAGCATACCGGCCACTGGGCTTGGCGCCATCAGCATCAGGCGACGGGAGAGGTCGACTACGTGCCGCTGCGCGGCGACGTGACGTTCAACGATGTGGATTTCGGTTATACGGATGATAAGATTGTGCTGCACAACATCGTCATTCACGCGGAGCCGGGACAGAAGATCGCACTGGTAGGCTCCACCGGTGCGGGCAAGACGACGATTACCAATCTGATCAACCGTTTCTATGATATCCAGGATGGAAAGATCCGTTACGACGATATCAATATCAACAAAATTAAAAAGGCGGATCTCCGTCGCTCCCTGGGTATGGTGCTGCAGGATACGCACCTGTTCACGGAGACTGTGGAGGAGAATATCAAATACGGAAAGCCGGATGCAACGCATGAAGAAGTCGTCGAGGCTGCCAGACTGGCCAATGCGGATTCCTTTATCCGCAGACTGCCGGAGGGGTATGACACGATGCTCACCGGCGACGGTTCCAACCTGTCGCAGGGACAGAGACAGCTTCTCGCTATCGCGCGGGCGGCGATCCTGGATCCTCCGGTGCTGATCCTTGATGAGGCGACAAGCTCCATCGATACCCGTACGGAGAAGATCGTACAGGATGGTATGGACAAGCTGATGAAGGGCAGGACGACCTTCGTCATCGCCCACAGGCTGTCGACCGTCCGCAACAGTGACTGCATTCTGGTTCTCGAGCAGGGGCGGATCATCGAGCGCGGTACGCACGATGAGCTGATCGCGCAGAAAGGACGGTATTATCAGCTTTACACCGGAGGCAGCGTAGCTTCCTGAATGGATACTGATATCAGAATACAGATACCTCCATCCGCAACACGCTTTCGCTCGTCCTCGACGCAACGGTGCTAAGTGTGAGAAACCAGCTCCGCTGGGTTTCTCACACTGTCGCGGCGTTCGCCACACTCACACACTTCGTGTGTGGATGTGGCTCACTGCTCGCCACACTCACACACTCCGTGTGTGGATGTGGCTCACTGCTCGCCACACTCACACACTTCATGTGTGGATGTGGCTCACTGCTCGCGCAAGCTCATCCTTCACTGACGTTCGGATTCGCTAACCACCAGCGTCTGCGGATGGTTGCGGAGTGGAGGTATCTGTATCTCTGTACATTATGAAAATAATAAAGCTGATGCATATGAAAAGACTGCCGTGTGTGCGGCAGTCTTTTTTTGAAGTGTTGTTTTTTAGTTCAGACAGTGGCTGGCATAGAGTAAACAGTAGCGTTTTTTATAAGAGTGAGGCAAGATCGTCAAAGAAGCCCGGATAGGAGATACGGACGCAGTCAGCATCGTTGATCTCCGCACCGCCGTCTGCGATGAGTGCGGCGATGGCAAATGCCATGGCTGCGCGGTGATCGTGGCGCGTGTCGATCATGGCGCTGTGGAGCGGTTTTCCACCGTGGATGATCATGCCGTCTTCGGTTCCGGTGATATCAGCACCCATTGCGGAGAGCCCTTCGACCATGAGGTCGATTCTGTCGGATTCCTTGACCCTCAGCTCTGCGGCATCGCGAATAACGGTTTCGCCTTCTGCGGCGCAGGCCATGACGGCAATCAGTGGCAGCTCGTCGATCAGTGTCGGGATCAGGTCTCCGCCGATCACTGTGCCGTGAAGTGGCAGCTGTCTGATCTCGAGATCAGCATAGGGTTCGCCGCCGGAGGCCTTCAGATTCCGGTAGGTTACGGAGCCGCCCATGTCCTGCAGGACACGGAGAATGCCATCTCTGGTGCTGTTTGTGCCGACATGGCAGAGCGTCACGTGTGAGTCAGGTACAACAGCGGCACCGGCGATGAAACATGCGGCGGAAGAGATGTCGCCGGGGACAGCTATTTTTGCAGCTTCGAGATGCGGATCAGGACGGATGGTCACGGTCGTGCCGGAGGTTTCCAGGTCAGCACCGAAATTTTTCAGCATGCGTTCCGTGTGATCGCGGGAGAGCGCCGGTTCCGTCACAACAGTGGGAGAGTCCGCATACAGACCTGCAAGCAGAATACAGGATTTAACCTGCGCCGATGCGACGGGGGTGTCATAATGGATGCCGTGCAGATTGTGACCGACGATCATCAGAGGTGCACATCCGTTATTGTTTTCACTCTCAATGCAGGCACCCATGCGATGAAGAGGATCCATGATCCGTTTCATCGGACGGCGGCAGATGGAGGCATCTCCCGTGAGCTCGGTCGGAAAATCCTGTCCGGCGAGGATACCGGAGATCAGACGCATTGTCGTACCGGAATTTCCGCAGTCCAGGGTTGAATCCGGTGCATTGAGTCCGTGAAGGCCTTTTCCATGCACGATCACATGATCCGGACTGTCGGGGGCTGTGTCAATTCGGATCCCCATTTTGCGAAAGCAGTCGATCGTCGAAAGACAGTCGGCGCCGGGAAGAAAATGCGTGATTTCCGTATTCCCGTCGGCAAGGCTGCCGAACATCACGGCACGATGGGAAATCGATTTGTCTCCCGGTACCGTGATTTCTCCTTCCAGAGGCTTTTCTGCTTGCTGTAATTTCATCTCTGTGTGCTCCCTTGAAAATTATGATTATACCGGAAATTCCCAATGTCTTCCGGAAACCTTATATGACAGCTGCAGGAACAGCGATGCGGCTTAAGAAGTCATAGCACCTTCCTGATATGGTAATTCCTGTGCTCCAGTATTTTTTCCGCCTGATCGCGTGCATTTTCATCATAAAATTCAATGCGCATGGCGCCTTCGGCGAACTCGCGGGAATGAAGAATGCCGACGTTACGGATATTGATCTGATTCATGGCCAGCATAGTCGTGATCGTCGCGATCGCACCCGGCTCATCGTAAACATCCACATAGATAAGATATTCGCGGGGCACAGAACCTTTGCGAATGTCGTCGATGGAATCCCGATAATTTTTTGAGGAATCGAACATGGCGTAGATCTGATCCGCATCGCCCGTCTCGATCAGCTTTCTGGCGTTTCCGAGGAAGGAAATATACGAATCAAGAACCTTCAGGATTTCCTTCTGATTGGCGAGGCAGATCTGCTGCCACATAACCGGTGAAGAGGAGGCAATCCTTGTAATGTCACGGAAGCCGCCGGCCGCGACCAGCTTCATGCGCTCATCCTCTGTATCCAGATTTTTTACGGTGTTAACGAGCGCCGAGGCGATGATGTGGGGCAGATGGCTGACACCGGCAACGATATAGTCATGTTCTTCCGGTGTTGCGATGATCGGAAGAGAGCGGATCGAACGGATCAGATCGCTGAAGCGGCCTGTCTTCTCCTTCGGACATCCTTTGCCGGGAGTGAGAAAGTAAAAGGCATTCTCCAGCAGAATATCGCTGGAATTGGCAAACCCGGTCTTCTCCGTGCCGGCCATGGGATGGCCGCCGATGAATACCGGTCCGAGTCCCTCAGATTCAGCTGCCTGCATGGTCTCGCCCTTTACGGATCCAACATCCGTGATCACGGCTTCAGGCTTTGCGGTTTTCTTCAGAAAGGGAAGATAACTCAGATTCGTCTGAACAGGGGCGCAGAGAAAAATATAGTCGCAGTCAGCGAATTTCGGATCGTACTGTGTCAGTTCTTCGTCAATGACGTTTTCTTTCATGGCGAGATCCAGCGTAGCTTTTGTACGTGAATACGCGGCCTGTATATAATCCGGGTGAAATTTTTTCATTGCGCGGGCGATGGAGCCTCCGATCAGGCCAAGCCCGATATAGCCGATTCTGGTCATGTCTTCTCCTGTCTGTTTTCATGCATTTTTCTAATGAGGATTCTAGTGAATTGTGCAGAAATTGTCAATGTGATGGCGGCTTGGCAGGAGCTTTCCGCACTGCTGCGGGCAGAGACATCTGTATTCTGGGTTATTGTCACAAGATAACAGGTGTGAACCGCAAATAACCTTGTCATAATTTACAAAAAAGACTTGAAGAATCCCAATATTATTAGTAAAATATAACCATGTTGTGCGAATCTTCTGAATCTGCTCTGATGAAATCTGACAGGAGAACGATCTCGCATGACGAAACTATAACTATGGGAGGTACTTGCATGGAGGTTTACAGAACAGACAGGATCAGAAACGTCGTTATTCTCGGTCACGGCGGGTCCGGAAAGACATCCCTCACTGAAGGTATGGCTTACCTTTCCGGTATCACCTCAAGACTCGGCAGAGTAGAAGACGGGAATACGATCAGTGATTTCGATAAACAGGAGATCAAACGCAAGATCTCTATTTCCACATCGGTCATTCCCGTAGAATGGGAGAAGTGCAAGATCAATATTCTTGATACGCCTGGCTACTTTGATTTTATCGGTGAAGTGGAAGAGGCTGTTTCAGCGGCGGATGCTGCGATCATCGTGGTATCCGGCAAGTCCGGTGTACAGGTCGGCACACAGAAAGCCTGGGACCTCTGCGAGAAATACAATCTGCCCCGCATGATTTTTGTCACGGATATGGATATCGATGACGTCAGCTACCGTGATGTCGTTCTCAAACTGCAGGAGCTTTACGGAAAGAAGATCGCGCCGCTTCACATGCCGATCCGTGAGAACGGAAAGTTCATCGGTTATGTCAATATCGTAAAAAATAAAGGCAGAAGATACATCAATAAGAACGAAAAGGAAGAAATTCCGATCCCGGATTATGTAAAGGATCATCTGGCTGAGTACAGAGATGCTCTCCTGGAATCCGTAGCTGAGACGAGTGAAGAATTTATGGACCGCTATTTCAACGGTGAGGAATTCTCGCCTGCTGAGATCGGTGCAGCACTGGCGACTAACGTGGCATCCGGTGATATGGTACCGGTCTGCATGGGTTCGCCGATCAATCTGCAGGGAATCAAGATCCTGCTCGATGATATCGTCACCTACTTCCCGGATCCGTCCAAATGCAAACGTACCGGTCTCGACAGAAGCAACAATGATACCTTCGAAGCCAATTATGATTTCTCGTTGATGAAGACCGCGACAGTCTGGAAGACGATCGCCGATCCGTTCCTCGGCAAGTATTCTCTGATCAAGGTTTGCTCCGGTGTCATCAAACCGCAGGATACGCTCTATAACGTCACCCGCGATTCTGAGGAGAAACTCGGCAAGCTCTACGTAATGTGCGGAAGCAAGCCGATTGAAGTAGAAGAGCTTCACGCAGGCGATATCGGAGCCATTGCGAAGCTTGGCGATGCAAAGACCGGCGATTCCTTCGCTTCGAAGGAGCACCCGATCGATTACGGTCCTGTTGCTGTCTCCAAACCTTACACGGCAAAGAGATACAAAGTGCCGAACAAGGCTGAGGTCGACAAGGCTTCACAGGGACTTTCCAGACTGGCACTCGAGGATCTCACGATGAAGGTTGTCAACGATTCTGCCATTCATCAGACGCTGATCTACGGTATCGGAGACCAGCAGATCGAGATCATCGCCGACAAGCTGAAGGAGCGCTACAAAGTTGAGATCACACTGGAGCAGCCGAAGGTTGCCTTCCGTGAGACGATCCGCAAGAATTCCGATGTAGACTCCAAGTATAAGAAGCAGTCGGGCGGTCACGGACAGTATGGTCATGTAAAAATGAAATTTGAGCCGTCAGGCGATCTCTCCACGCCTTATGTATTTGAGGAGCAGGTTGTCGGCGGTTCCGTACCGAAGAACTACTTCCCGGCAGTCGAAAAAGGACTTGCAGAATCCGTGGAAGCAGGACCTCTGGCAGGATATCCGGTTGTCGGTGTGAAGGCAATTCTTTACGATGGATCCTATCATCCGGTAGATTCCTCCGAGATGGCCTTCAAGACCGCAACAAAGATGGCGTTTAAGGATGGCTTCATGAAGGCAGATCCGGTTCTTCTCGAGCCGATTGTCGATATGAAGGTGACGGTGCCGGATGCCTTCACCGGTGATGTTATGGGTGATCTGAACAAGCGCCGCGGCCGTGTGCTCGGCATGACGCCGACCAAGGACGGCGGTACGGTTGTTGAGGCTGAAGTACCGCAGCTTGAGATTTACGGCTATTCCAATACGCTTCGTTCCATGACGGCAGGCGCAGGAGATTTTGAGTACAGCTTCGTCCGCTATGAGCAGGCACCTTCTGATATTCAGCAGAAACAGATTGAGGCCCGTGCAAATGAAGTGAAGGATACCGAAGCCTGATATAATGCAAGTAAGGCTGCAGCAGCCGGCCGGGGGACCGGCAGCTGCGGCGGGGAAGGTTATTTTCTTATGGGGAAGCATGTGCTGCAGCAGCGCATGCTTCTTCTTTTGCTGATTTTTCAGTGGATGATACAGATGTCTGTCTGTCGACGGCTTAATACGCTAAAGTTTTTTATCTCATATGTGAGAAATGTGTTACAATAGCACATAGATTTTTAGATTAGCGGGAGGAACCTAAGATGGCAAAGGATATTGACTGGGGAAGCCTCGACTTCTCCTACAGAGAAACTGATTACAGCTATGTATCCATGTACAAGGATGGCAAGTGGGATGAAGGAAAGCTTACGAAGGATCACACCGTCACCATGAGTGAGTGCGCCTGCGTTCTGCAGTACTCCCAGTCCTGCTTTGAAGGCCTGAAAGCTTATACGACCGAAGACGGACGTATCGTATGCTTCCGTCCGGATCTCAATGCACAGAGAATGTATGATTCCTGCAAGCGCCTTGAGATGCCGCCGTTCCCTGTAGACAGATTCGTAAAGGCTGTCGAGGAGACAGTAAAAGCAAACGCCGACTGGGTACCGCCGTATGGCTCAGGTGCAACGCTTTACATCCGTCCGTACATGTTCGGATATAATGCAGTTATCGGTGTAAAGCCGGCAGAAGAGTATATGTTCCGTATTCTTGTTACGCCGGTTGGCCCGTATTTCAAGGGCGGCGCAAAGCCTGTTGTTGTACGTATTCCTGACTTTGACCGTGCTGCACCTCATGGAACCGGCGGAATCAAGGCCGGCCTGAACTACGCTATGTCCCTGCACCCGATCATGGAGGCTCACAGAGAGGGCTTCAATGAGAATATGTACCTCGATCCTGCTACCCGTACAAAGGTAGAGGAGACCGGCGGCGCCAACATCATCTTCATCAAGGATCATGGCAAGACGCTCGTTACGCCGAAGTCGGATTCGATTCTGCCTTCGATCACCAGACGTTCGATCTGCTACATCGCAGAGAATCTGCTGGGCATGAAGGTTGAGCACAGACCGGTTCTTTTCAGTGAAGTTCCGGAGATGGAGGAGATGGGTCTCTGCGGTACCGCAGCAGTTATTTCCCCTGTTGGTCAGATCAATGATCACGGCAAGATTATCAACATCCCGAGCGGCATGGAGAAGATGGGCCCGACGATCCAGAAGCTGTATGATACACTGACCGGTATCCAGATGGGTCGCATTGAGGCACCGGAAGGATGGATCTACGAGATCAAGTAATTTATAAATGGTCAGAATAATTGACGATTTGTCTGTTAACTTTGACCGTGAGTAATACGTATGATAAAATAGGACTGTATATTGCATCGCCGATGATGCAGTATACAGCCCTTTTTCTTGCGCGAACAGAGAGTCACGGCTGATCACAAGGTGATCGAGTGTGGCGAATATCGCGATAATGAGATAAACCTTCGAAGCGCGTTTAATCTCGTTTATCAGGAGCATTTACTTTGGCAGATTATGACAGAACACATCTATCACAGGACAGAACGCCGCTGATCGATGCCATCCGGAAGTATGTGGATGGAGAACCGGCTTTTTTCAGAGTGCCGGGACACCGGTTTGAACACGGTGTGGATGCGGCGGCACTGGATCTCCTCGGTGAGAAGGCCTACAGGGCGGATCTCACGGAAGCTGAGGGACTGGATGATCTGCATCATCCATCGGGTGCAATCCTCGAGGCGGAGGAACTCGCTGCCGATCTGTATGGCTCAGATTATTGCTGGTTTCTTGTGAATGGAACGACAAGCGGCAACGAGGCCATGATCCTGTCTGTGGTCGGACCGGGAGAAAAAATACTGATCGACCGGAATGCCCACAGATCTGTGTTTCAGGGGCTTATTCTGAGCGGAGCCGTGCCTGTCTGGATCATGCCGCGTGCTTATCCGGGCTGGGATCTGACAGGATCTGTGGATCCGGAGGCTGTGGAGACTGCACTGGATCAGGATCTGGACATCAAAGCGGTTTTCCTTACGAGTCCCACCTACTACGGTGTAGCAAGCGATCTGCGCCGGATTGCGGAGATCTGCCATGCGCATGGTGTGCCGCTGCTGGTTGATGAAGCACATGGCTCGCATCTGAATTTTTTCTCCGCAGATACAGGGGCTCCGGAGGAAGCCGTGGCGGCGGGTGCTGATCTCGTTTCACAGAGCACGCATAAAACCTGCGGCAGTATGACGGAGAGCTCGATGCTGCATCTGCAGGGCAGCCTGGTAAGCAGAGAACGGACGGATGCCTGCCTGAAGCTTGTGACGAGTACAAGCCCGAATTATCTGCTCATGGCATCGCTTGACGGAGCGAGACACCTGATGGCGCAGCACGGGGAAGAGCTGATGACAAAAGCACTGCGTCTGGCACACATGGCAGAAGAAGGTATAGCTGGTATCCCGGGTTTCATAGTTCTCGGCTTTTCACCATCTGAACATACAGCAAATCATATAGTGACAGATGACATAGAGCCTTCCGCAGAAATTGATGAAACATCGGGAGATCAGAGTGTCTATGGAAAAGATCCTCTCCGCCTTGTTTTCTCTGCTTGTAACGCTGGAATTTCCGGTAACCGTCTGCATGAGCTTCTTTACAAGGAGGGCGGCGTGAGCTGCGAACTCTCGGATTCCCGTCATGTCGTATGCGTGATCACCTGGGGCAATACGGAAGAAGATATTCACAGGCTGATCGATACCTGCAGGATCATCCGGGACAGGTATGGCTCAGAGACTGCTGGCCCAAATTACTCAGAGTCAGATGAAAAGTATGACTCTGAAGCAGCTGGCAACAGCGCTTCAGGACCAACCGACAATTGTGGTTCAGAGACTGCGGACAGGTTTATAACAGGAAGTAATTTCCTGCTGCGGCCGATGCCGCCGATGCGGATGACACCGAGACAGGCTTTTTACAGCTGTAAGGAAGAAGTACCGCTTGAGAAAGCTGTGGGAAGAATCGCGGCAGAGTCGATAACACCATATCCGCCGGGGGTTCCCATTATCTGTCCCGGCGAGGAACTGACGGAGGAGACGGTGCGTGACGCGCTCGCGTATCAGGCAGGGTCAGCCGGAGGGAATGCGGGAAACATTCTCGTTACGAGAATCTGATTGACCATGCATTTTCGACCGTGCGAGATCAGATCAGTAACTTGAATTTTTTTCACAGACTTATCGGTCAGTGAACAGCTTCCGCAGATGAGCGCGTGCGAACGAACAGAAAAACGTACAGTGAGCCGCTCGCTGCGGAAGCTGTGAGATAATATAGTCTCGCAGAAAGACAGAGGGGGAATGAGCAGCTTGGATGAGACTTTTCGTGTATATCCGGGAGATCCGATGCGCGATGGCGTAAGGAGAGATGGCAGCAGGGTATGCTTCACCATGCGGGTCCCCGAGGATAAGAATCTGGAACTTCTTCTGTATAAAAAGAATGAGACCACACCGGCCCGGGAGATTCCGTATCCTGCTTCAAACAGGATCGGAAATATCAGCTCGGTCAGCATTTACGTGGATCCGGAATACGCATGGTATAATTACCGCGTTGACGGGGAAATCGTTCCGGACCCGTATGCTGTCAGCGCTGTGAGATACAGCATTCCCGGCACGGAACAGACGGGCTGGCTCTGTGCGATTCCCACCGATTACACGGCAGAAACGGAACCGCTGCAGATCCCGATGGCCGACTGCATTTTTTACAAACTGCATGTGCGTGGGTATACGATGAAAAAACCGGCTGGCGTGCGGCATCCCGGGACGTTTGCCGGTGTGTGCGAACGAATCCCCGACCTGAAGGATCTGGGCGTGACATCCGTCATCCTCATGCCGGTCTACGAATTTAAGACGACAGAAGAGACGAAGGAATCCAGCTATTTGTTGGACAGCGATGTCCGGGTGATGAACACGGAGGACCATCCGGAAAAAAATTACTGGGGATACAGCAGCGGACTGTATTTCGCTCCGAAGGCATCCTACAGCAGTTCGGATGATCCGGTGCGTGAATTCGGCGATCTGGTTGATGCGCTGCACAGGAACGGGCTGGAATGTATCCCGGAATTCTATTTCGAGACGGATGAGGACCCGCGCGTTGTCACAGATGTGCTCCGCTACTGGCGGTTTGTCTATCACGTGGATGGATTTCATCTCGTGGGAGACGGGCACTGGATACAGGCCGTGACGTCTGACCCTATGCTGGTCAGATGCAAGCTGATCTATACTTATTTTGATACGGAGGGAATTTACAGAAAAGGCAAACCGCGCTACCGCAATCTGGCCTGCATGAACCTCGGCTATGAGCACATCATGCGGCGTTTCCTCAAGGGAGACACCGATCTGCCGCTTACCGGCGTGCAGGAAGCCATGCGCAATGACTGTGACTGCTGTACAAAGATCAGTTATTTTGCCGACCAGGACGGGTTCACGATGAATGACATGGTGAGCTACGGCGAGAAGCACAACGAGGAAAACGGAGAAAATAACCGTGACGGCACAACGGAGAATTTTTCCTGGAACTGTGGTGCCGAGGGCGCGAGCCGTAAATCTGCCGTGAAAAAACTCAGGATGCAGCTGCTCAGGAATGCATTTCTTATGCTGATGACCGGGCAGCCGTCCCCGATGATCTATGCCGGGGATGAGGTGATGAATTCTCAGAACGGCAATAACAATGCGTGGTGCCAGGACAATGAGACGGGCTGGGTGAGCTGGTCGAAGTCGAAATCCGCGGCGGAGCTCAGAGAGTTTGTGAAGGACTGCATTGCTTTTCGCCGCGAACACCCTGTTCTTCATCAGCCGCACCTCCTGAGAATGAGTGATTATAAGAGCTGCGGTTTTCCGGATCTTTCCTATCACAGCCGGATCGCGTGGATGAGCGGAACCGGCGACACGAAAGTCGGCTTTGCCGTCATGTACTGCGGCCAATATGCGGAAAAAGAAGACGGCACGAAGGATCAGACGATCTATATCGCTTACAATATGTACTGGAAAGAGCAGGAATTCGCTCTGCCTCATCTGCCGGGCGGCGGCAGATGGTATCTCAAGGCCGACACGTCGAGAGAGGACGCCTTCATCCCTGACGGGCAGGAGGAAATCATTCCTGCAGACAGAGACAAGTCAATACCGGTGGGCGGAAGATCAGCAGTCATCCTGATCGCGGGAGCATGAAACCAATGGGCAGACATCCATATGCATGGCAGCATTTTAAAACGATTACAAAACACAGAAACATGGTCATGCGCTACTGTTTCCGCATGGGCCTGTACCGACAGGGACTGACGCACGATCTGTCCAAATATTCACCGACAGAATTCCTGGAGGGTGCCGAGTACTGGCAGGGGACGAGGAGCCCGAATAATCGCGCAAGGGAGGTCAAGGGCTACTCCGAGGCATGGCTGCATCACAAGGGGCACAACCGCCATCATTTCGAATATTGGATTGATTACGGTATAAATTGTGATACAATCATTCGTGGCGTTCCGATTCCGCGGCGCTATATCGCGGAAATGGTCGCAGACAGGATCAGCGCATCCCGCGTCTATCAGGGGGATGCCTACACTGACCGGTCTGCCTGGGAGTATTTTCAGAAGGGAAGTGACAAGCTCTGGTTTGTCGATAAACAGTCCCTGAAGGAACTGGGGTTCCTGCTGAAGATGCTTGCAGATGAGGGAGAAGATAAGACGATCTCCTATATCCGGAACGTTTACCTGAAGGAAAAATAACAGTACATTGATGCAGGGGATGCGGAAAATGGAGAAAAAGAAGATCAAGGTAGTGAAATTTGGCGGAAGTTCACTCGCGGATGCCAATCAGTTTGAGAAGGTAGGCGCGATCATCCGCGCGGACGAGAGCAGGAGGTATGTGGTTCCTTCCGCGCCGGGACGCAGATTTTCAAACGACACCAAAGTAACGGACATGCTCTATGCATGCTACGATCTGGCGGAGCAGGGAGTGGATTTCTCTCAGGCACTGCAGAACATCAAGGACCGCTATGACGCGATCATCCGCGGACTCGGCATCAGAGATTTTTCTCTGGATGAGGAATTCCGTGTGATCCATGAGAATTTCAGCAATAAGATCGGAAGAGATTATGCGGCTTCGCGCGGTGAGTATCTGAACGGCAAAGTGATGTCTGCTTATCTGGGCTTCCCTTTTGTGGATGCTGCCGAGGTTGTTAAATTTGATGAGAACGGAGAATTTGATGCCGTACTCACGGACAGGACCATGGGAGAAAAACTTCGTGCCATGGATTATGCCGTAATCCCCGGATTTTACGGTTCCAAACCGGATGGCTCTGTCAAGACCTTTACGAGAGGCGGTTCGGATATCACCGGTTCTATCGTAGCCAAGGCAGTGCATGCGGATCTGTACGAGAACTGGACTGACGTTTCCGGTTTCCTGATGGCGGATCCCCGCGTGATCGACAACCCTGTGACCATCAGCACGATCACCTATCGCGAGATGCGTGAGCTCTCCTACATGGGTGCGACGGTGCTTCATGAGGATGCAATCTTCCCGCTCAGGAAAGAAGGCATTCCGATCAACGTGCGCAATACGAACCGTCCGGAGGATCCGGGCACGATGGTCGTAGAGAGCACCTGCAGCAAACCCAGATATACGATCACCGGTATCGGCGGTAAGAAGGGTTTTGCCTCTATCACCATTGAAAAAGCCATGATGAACGCCGAGATCGGCTTCGGCCGCAAGGTGCTCCAGGTGATCGAGAATGAGGGCATGACGTTTGAACACATTCCCTCCGGTATCGATACATTTTCCGTCTTCGTCAACCAGAAGGAATTTGAGCCGCATGAGCAGGCCATCATCGCCGGACTGCACCGCACGGTTCATCCGGATCTCATCGAGCTGGAGTCCGATCTGGCACTGATCGCCGTTGTGGGTCGTGGCATGAGAAGGACGAGAGGAACGGCCGGACGTATTTTTTCCGCCCTCGCGCATGCGCATGTGAATGTAAAAATGATCGACCAGGGCTCTTCCGAGCTGAATATCATCATCGGCGTGGAGAACCGTGATTTTGAGACGGCGATCCGGGCTATTTATGATATTTTTGTCATCTCTCAGCTCTGATCAGATAAGTTTCATCTGTATTGATTCGGGATGTGTGCCGGGCAACGGAGCGCATTCGGCAGAACAATTCTCTGAACAGACAGACATGAAGTAAACGCGTCGTACAGGCGATGGATAAGGATATACAAACGGATGTAAATGCAAAGGGGTGTATACATGAAGAGACTGCTCTTGAAACTCAGCGGTGAGGCACTCGCCGGAGATAAGAAAACCGGGTTCGACGATGATGTGATCGTCGGCGTGGCAAAGCAGGTGAAGCAGCTGACAGAGGAAGGCTATGAGATCGCCATCGTCATCGGCGGCGGCAATTTCTGGCGGGGAAGATCCAGCAAACGGATCGACCGCGTGAAGGCTGACCAGATCGGTATGCTGGCAACCGTGATGAACTGCATCTATGTATCGGATATTTTCCGGTCTGAGGGTATGATGACTTCTGTTCTGACACCGATGGAGATCGGCGGGATGACGAAGCTCTATTCCAAGGACCGCTGCAGCAAGTATTTCAGCAAAAATATTGTCATCTTCTTCGGCGGCGGCACCGGAAATCCGTATTTTTCCACAGATACGGCGGCTGTGCTCCGTGCGATCGAGATTGAGGCAGATTCGCTGCTGCTGGCAAAGGCAGTAGACGGCGTCTATGATTCCGATCCGAAGGAAAATCCGGATGCGAAGAAGTTTGACAAACTCAGTATCGACGAGGTTGTGGCGAGACAGCTGAAGGTTGTGGACGGCACAGCTTCGGTGATGGCGCAGGAGAACCATATGCCGATGATCGTTTTCGGTCTGGCGGAAGAGAACAGTATCATCCATGCCGCACACGGAGAGACAAGCGGTACAGTGATCACGGCCTGAGGCCGGCATAAGTTTACGGGAGGTTTTTACCATGGAAGACGAGAGAATCAAACCCTATCAGGAAAAGATGGACAAGACGCTTGCCAATCTCGGCAGTGAGCTTGACACCATCCGCGCGGGACGTGCCAATCCGCATGTACTCGACCGCATCATGGTTGATTACTACGGAACGCCGACACCGATCAAAAATGCAGCCAATGTGACCGTACCCGAGGCCAGAATGATCCAGATCCAGCCCTGGGAAGCTTCAATGGTGAAGCCGATCATCAAGGCAATCCAGACCTCTGATCTGGGCATCAACCCGAATACGGACGGAAAAACCATCCGGCTCATATTCCCTGAGCTCACGGAGGAGCGCCGTATCCAGCTCACCAAAGAGGTGAAAAAGAAAGGCGAGGAAGCCAAGGTGGCGATCCGCAATATCCGCCGTGATGGCAACGAGGCATTCAAGAAGCTGGAGAAGTCCGAGGATCTCTCAGAGGATGTGATCAAGGAGCTTCAGGAAAAACTGCAGAAGGATACCGACAAATACGGCAAGAAGATCGATGATATGATCGCGACAAAGACAAAGGAACTGATGACCGTATAATTTTTGAGAAGACCCCGCGTGCAGAACGGGGTCTTCATATTATAATGCATAAGCTACGGATTGCTTCGTGCTTCGCACTCCCGCAATCCTACAGGTATTCGCACTTTCGTTCCGCTGTCGCGTCACTTCGTGCTCATACCTGTTGCCTTCGAAACCGCAGACAGCCTCTTACACACGCTTCGCGTGTGACGAGTCTGTCTGCGATTCGAAGAGCTTATACAGTATATAGAATTGAAGGTATTTGGTATGGACGAAAACAATCTGATTCTCCCGAACCATCTGGCAATCATTCTGGATGGCAACGGCCGGTGGGCAAAGAAAAGAAATATGCCCAGGAGTTACGGGCATATCGTCGGCACGGACAACCTGGAAAAAATGTGTGATGTAATTGCCGATATGGGCATTAAATATCTGACGGTCTATGCTTTTTCCACGGAAAACTGGAAGCGCGCACAGGATGAAGTGGCGCTTCTCATGAACCTGTTTCGCAAATATCTGAAGCGATGTGAAAAGAAGGCAGTGCGGAACCATATGCGCGTGCGCATCATCGGAGACCCGACGGCGCTCGCACCTGACCTCCAGGAGGAGATCCACTATCTGGAAGAAATGTCAAGCGGCTATGATCAGATGTATTTCCAGATCGCCATCAACTACGGCGGACGCGATGAGATCGAGCGCGCCGTGACGAAACTGGCGGATGACGCGAGAAAGGGTGTACTGCCGGAAGGACGCGTCACGGGCGAGACGTTTGAGAAATATCTGGATACGGCGGGCATTCCCGATCCGGATCTGCTGATCCGGACGAGCGGCGAACAGAGAATTTCCAATTTTCTTCTCTGGCAGCTGGCTTATACCGAATTCTATTTCACGGATACGGCGTGGCCGGATTTTCACAAGGAGGATCTGATCAAAGCCATCGAGGCCTATGATCACCGCAACAGACGCTTCGGCAACGCCTGAGAGGAAGAAACGTTCCTTCAGCAACGCCTTAGAGGGAGAAATGCTCCTTCGGTAATTATGCAGATAATCCCTGCTTCGATTTGACCTGACATAACAGGAAGGGTTATTTTCATGGATAAACATGTACTCTGGCTCACCGCCGGACTGGTTCTGATCGCTGTCATGCTCATCGTGCAGTATCTGACCAGAAAAATCGAAAATTCATTCATGACGCGCACCATCAGCGGCGTTATTCTGCTTGATGTGGCGCTGATCGTCATCATTTACGGCAGATGGCTTCTGTATGCCACCTGTCTTGTGCTTTCCCTCATCGGCGCGTTTGAATTTTACCGGGCCATGGGCCTCCATCAGAAGACAAAAAAAATAAATGCGCTGGAACTCACAGGCTATATCGGCGTCGTGCTGTTCTACCTGTCACTGATCGCAGAGGGACTGATTCCGAGGATCATCAGTGTGGTCTTCTGTGTCACACTGATGATGGCAGTCTATGTATTTACTTTCCCGACGTACAGGATCGGTCAGGTGATGACAGCGCTCTTCGGTATTCTCTACGTCGGCGTCATGATTTCCTTTGTCTATCAGACACGCATACTTCCGAACGGTAAATATGCCGTGTGGCTTATTTTTATCTGCTCCTGGGGCTGCGATACCTGCGCCTATGTCTTCGGACGTCTGTTCGGCCGTCACAAGATGACGCCGATCCTGAGCCCGCACAAGACCATAGAAGGAGGCATCGGTGGCGTTGTCGGTGCCGGCATTCTGGGCATGATTTTTGCCTTCCTGACACATGAAGATGTGCCTGCCTTCATGATCATCAGTGTGATCGGAGCCTTCATTTCCATGATCGGTGATCTGGCGGCGTCGGCCATCAAGCGCAATGAGGAGATCAAGGATTTCGGCACGCTGATCCCCGGACACGGCGGCGTGCTTGACAGATTTGACAGCATTATTTTTACAGCGCCTGTCATCTACTTCCTGACTTATCTGGTTTCCATGTGATTATGCAGGTTATGAGGAGAATAAAGGTAATGAAGCGAATCGCCATTCTCGGGTCGACGGGTTCGATCGGCACACAGACGCTTGATGTCGTCAGAAACAATTCGGATATGAAGATTACCGCGCTGGCGGCGGGACATTCTGTCGATGCGCTGGAGAAGCAGATCAGGGAATTCAGCCCGGAGATCGCCGTACTGTACGATGAGAAAGCGGCGGAGGATCTGAAAACGCATGTTGCCGATACGGATACGCGTGTCCTCTCAGGGATGGACGGACTGGTTGAGATGGCGTCGATGACGGACGCTGACGTACTGGTGACAGCGGTTGTCGGTATGATCGGCATCCGGCCCACACTGGCCGGCATCGAAGCAGGCAAAAATATTGCCCTTGCGAACAAGGAGACGCTGGTAACGGCAGGCCACCTGATCATGCGCGAGGCTGCCAGACAGCATGTGCGCATTCTCCCTGTGGACAGCGAACACAGTGCGATCTTCCAGTGCCTGCACGGGGAAGAGCACTGGTCGGTGCATAAACTGATTATCACAGCTTCCGGCGGACCTTTCCGCGGCATGAAGACATCGCAGCTGGAACATATCACGCCGGAGGACGCACTGAAGCATCCGACCTGGTCGATGGGCAGAAAGATTACGATCGATTCGGCTACGCTTGTCAATAAAGGCCTGGAGGTCATGGAGGCTCACTGGCTCTTCAACGTATCCCTCGAGCAGATTCAGGTCGTGGTGCAGCCGCAGAGCATTATCCACTCCATGGTCGAGTTTGAGGACGGTGCGGTGATGGCGCAGCTCGGTGTTCCGGATATGCGCCTGCCGATCCAGTATGCGCTCTGTTATCCGGAAAGACGCTTCCTGAACGGTGATCGTCTGGATTTCACGAAACTGAAGAGCATTGAGATCGATCAACCTGACATGGAGACCTTCAAAGGTCTGCCCATGGCCATTGAAGCGGCAACGGCGGGCGGTACGATGCCGACGGTTTTCAATGCCGCGAATGAAGAGGCTGTCCGTCTTTTCCTGGATCACCACATCGGTTTTCTGGATATCTACCGGATCATCCGTGAGGCGATGGACAGTGAGACAGTTATTCCTGATCCGGATCTGGATACGATTCTCGCCACGGAGGCGGAGGTGCGTGCTAAGATACGCGGTAATTACGGCACTGACTGATCTCCATGCGATGGGGTGTATATTCTTAGCTTTTGAGTCCTGATGATTTTTGGAGGTTGACATATACAGTGAGATATCTGCTTGGCATCCTTATGCTCGGGGTAGTGGTTCTTTTTCATGAATTCGGCCATTACCTGGCGGCCCTGAAAAACGGTGTTGCCGTGATCGAACTCTCTTTCGGATTCGGTCCGCGGCTGCTTTCCCATGTGAGCAAAAAGTCAGGGATACGTTATTCGTGGAAACTCATTCCCTTCGGCGGCTCCTGCGAAATGCTGGGAGAATATGATGATGAGGAAGACGGATATGATGAAAAAAATGTCGAAGAGGATACGGCGACGCGCGATACCGGCTCTGATACTGCCGGGAAGGATGAGAAACGTGATGCTCACGGAGATGACGGTGAAGAGCCGGCGATATCCAAAGATTTTTCTGAAAACAGATATGACGCTCCTGTGAGGACAGGCAGCAAAGGATGCACATTTCAGCAGGCGGCTCTCTGGCGGCGTGCGATTATCGTTGCGGCCGGTCCTGTTTTTAATTTTATCCTTGCGCTTCTGGCCGCATTCATTATTGTGGCGGCGACGGGAGAGACGCGAGCGATCGTGGGATCGGTAGAGACCGGATCACCGGAGAGTGAAGCGGGACTCCAGGCTGGAGATGAGATTATCCGCTTCGACGGCCATCGTGTCCTGAACGCTGAGGACCTGTATCTCAACCTGGTTCTCTACGGCACATCGACGGATACGGTCGACGTGACAGTCAGAAGAGACGGGGAAAAAATCAATCTGTTCTACACGCCGGAAACGCAGACACGCTGGATGCTCGGCTTCCATTATGCTGACGCATCCGAAGAAAACGGCGTACAGATCACGCAGCTGCAAAAGGACTCTGCGCTCCGGGATGCGGGCGCCCAGACCGGTGACGTGATCAATGCGATCAACGGAACAGAGATCACGGACAGTGAGGGGCTGCAGACTTACCTTCAGGAAAATCCTCTGGACGGCTCCGCCGTGGATGTAACGGTCAGACGCGGCAGCCGGACGTATACACTGGAAAATGTGAAACCGAGGGAATCCCTGTCCGCTGTCAATCAGTTTTCCATCGACTGGACACCGGAAAAGCAGAATCTCTTCGGCGTGATAAAGTACGGCTTCATAGAACTCGGATACTGGATCAGTACGGTCTGGAAGACACTGGGCGGTCTGGTCAGCGGGTTGTTTACGATCAATGATTTTTCCGGCCCTGTCGGCATCGTCAAGATGGTTGGGGATACCTATGCAGAGACCGCACAGACGGTTTCCGTGGCTGCCGGGCTTCTGACGCTGCTGGAAATGCTCTGTATGATCTCAGCAAATCTGGGCGTCATGAATCTGATTCCGTTCCCGGCGCTGGACGGCGGAAAGCTGCTTTCGTACCTGATCGAGGCCATCCGGCATAAACCCGTCAGCCAGAAGGTGCTGTATTATGTGGAGATGACAGGCTTTGTTCTGCTCCTGGCATTCTCTGCCTATGTCACGATCCATGATATTTTTCGGTATATATGACTCGTCTGAAAAAAACATTTATGACTCGTCTGAAAAAAACAGTTGACTTCAGCAGGACGTAATGATAGAATACATTTCGTTGTCGGAAATCGGCAGCATGCGGAAGTGTCGGAATTGGTAGACGAGCAAGACTAAGGATCTTGTGGTATTCGTACCGTGTGGGTTCAAGTCCCATCTTCCGCAGGATCAGATCCTGAAATCCTAATAAAAGGGTTTCAGGATTTTTTTTTCGCGCTCCCGCGATCCTCCCTCATCCCGGGCTCTCGTCCAGCCTTGCTCACTGTTATCACCAAATGCCTGCGGAACCTGCGGAAGAAAAAAAGGAATTTTCTTTTTTTCATCGTATATAACTTAATGAAGGCTGTGTATGAGGCTCAGAACTCAGAATTCAGAATTTGAGCCGATTTAAACGCAGAAATGAGAACACTGTGAACAGCAACAGGACTGCACAGAGGTGACTGAGTGAATATACGAGAGCAGATTGAACAGGATGATGAGCGGCTGCTGAGTCCGTATGCTTCGCTGAGCAGCCATACGAGGGGACGTCAGGAAAAGCAGGATCTGGATGAAGTACGCACCGAATATATGCGCGACAGAGACCGGATCGTTCACTGCAAGGCATTCAGGCGGCTGAAGGATAAGACACAGGTCTTTCTGGATCCGGAGGGAGACCATTATCGCACGCGCCTGACCCATACGCTCGAGGTCTCGCAGATCGCGCGCACGATCGGGAGAGCACTCCGGCTTAACAACGACCTTATCGAGGCCATCGCGCTCGGTCATGATCTCGGGCATACACCCTACGGGCACGCCGGTGAGCGGACGCTGAATGCCATCATGCCGGGCGGCTTCCGGCACTATGAACAGAGTCTGCGCGTTGTGGACAGGCTGGAGAACGGCGGGAAGGGCCTGAACCTCACCTGGGAGGTGAGGGATGGCATCATCAATCATCAGCTGGAGACCACGCCGGCGACGCTGGAGGGACGGGTGGTCCGTATCGCCGATAAGATTGCCTATATTCATCACGATATGGATGATGCCCAGCGCGCGGGCATCATATCCGAGGATGATATTCCCATTACACTTCGCATGACACTCGGCTATACATCCAAAGAGCGCCTGAACACGCTCGTTCTTGATGTCATCCGGTCCAGCGAGGGTAAAAATGATATCCTGCAGTCCGACACGATTCATGATGCCATGATGCTTTTCAGAAAGCTCATGTTCGCCGATGTATATATGAATCCGGTCGCCAAGGCGGAAGAAGTCAAGGTCAACCGCATGATCCGCTGTCTCTATGATTACTACACGAAAAATCCGGAGGAAATGCCGGCTGAGTATGTGCGGATGATACGTAAGGGCGAGACACCGGAACGCGTCGCCGGAGATTACATCTCCGGCATGACCGACGCCTACTGTGTGCGCTGCTTCCGTAAGATTTATGAGCCAAGGTCCTGGGATGTATTCTGAATACCCTGGGATGTCCGGAGATACAGACGCCTCCAGCCAGCAACCATCCGCAGACGCCGGTGGTTGGCGGGTACTAGCGGGCTGGGTTTATCTGTATTCCTGAATTTGTTATGAACCGTAACGTGAGCTGAAAATCAGGAGAGCTATGCGATATTCGGAAGAAATACTTGAAGAAGTCCGCGCCCGGAACGACATTGTAGATGTCGTGTCGGAGCGCGTCAAACTGCAGAGACGCGGCGCCAATTATTTCGGCCTGTGCCCGTTCCATCACGAGAAGACACCATCGTTTTCCGTGAGCCCTGACAAGCAGATTTTTTACTGCTTCGGCTGCCACGAGGGCGGCAACGTGATCACGTTCATCATGAAATATGAGAACTACACGTTTCAGGAGGCGCTGAAATATCTGGCGGACAGGGCGGGGATCCGTCTGCCGGAGAGGGAGCAGACGGCAGCTGAAAAAGCAGAGGCCGACCGCAGAAGCCTGCTGCTCAATATCAACAAGATCGCTGCCACTTATTTTTATCAGAAGCTCCGGATGCCCTGCGGCAAAACGGCTATGGAATATCTGACGAAGCGCGGCATTTCGAATGAAACCATGCACAACTTCGGCCTTGGCTATTCTGACAGGTACAGCGACGATCTCTACCGTTTTATGAAATCGAAGGGGTTCAGCGATAACCTGCTGAAGGACAGCGGGCTGTTCCGCTATGACCCGAAGAGCGGATTTACGGATAAATTCTGGAATCGCGTGATGTATCCGATCATGGATGCCAATTCCCGTGTGATCGGATTCGGCGGCAGGGTTATGGGGGACGGAAAGCCCAAATACCTGAATTCACCGGAGACGGAGATCTTCAACAAGAGGAGAAATCTGTACGGGCTGAACGTGGCGCGCCGTACAAGAAAAAATTACCTGATCATCTGCGAGGGATACATGGATGTCATCTCGATGCATCAGGCGGGTTATACAAACGCGGTCGCTTCACTCGGCACGGCACTGACGGAAGAGCAGTGCATGCTGATGAGCCGTTTCACCAAAGAAGTGCTCGTGATCTACGATATGGACGGCGCTGGTGTGAAGGCTGCGCTTCGGGCGATTCCGATGCTGCGGGATTCAGGGATCACGACGCGCGTCGTCAATCTGAGGCCGCACAAGGATCCGGATGAATTCATACAGGCCGAGGGCGGTGAGGCCTTCGAAGAGCGGCTGCGCCGTGCGGAGGGCAGCTTTGCTTTTATCGTGGATCAGCTGGAGACAAAATACGATCCCCACGATCCGGGCGAGAAATCGCAGCTCGTACACGAGGCCTGCGCCGAGGCGGCCGGGATCCCGGATGAAATAGAGAGAGAGTCTGCGGAGGATTACCTGGCAGAGCGCTATGCGATCCGCAGAAAGACCATCGAGACCTACGTGGGCAATGAGCTCATGAAGGGGACGGAGACGAGGCGGCAGCAGGAAGAAAAAGAATCGCTGCGGCCGAAGGTTTCTGCGGCTGAGGGCCGGGCGGACGCCGAGCAGCGGCTGATGCTGACCATGATCGTGGACAGCCCGTGGATTGTGGAAAAGATCGGCAGTTACCTCACGCCGGAGGATTTCACAAATCCCCTTTGCAGGGAAGTCGCCGCCATGGTGTGGCAGCAGGCGCCTTCCGGCACGATCAACGAGGCGGGGATCATCGATCATTTTGAGACAGCTGAGGAGCAGTCGGAGGCGGCATCGCTTTTTCATACAGAGCTCAGTCTGGAATCCGATGAGGAGAAGAGAAGGGCTTTTGAAGATGTGCTGTTCCGGCTGAAGAGAAAGAGCCTCGAGGCCAGGACGGCTGCTCTGGATCCGTCGGATCTGCAGGGCTTTATGAAGGTCATGGACGAGAGAAAGAAACTGGACAGATTGACAGCTTCCGGTCTGCCGGATGAGATATTCAGGTCTGAAAGGAGACATACAAAATATGAAACAGGACAACAGCAGAATTCTTGAAAAAGCAAAGGCGCTCCTGGAGGAAGCATCGAAGAAGGACAATACACTCGAATATTCCGAGATCCTGACAACCTTCAAAGAAATGAAGATCACGGACAAGCAGATGGAAGCCATCGTGAAGTATCTGGAGGAGCATGACGTCTACGTGGTACGGATCGCTGAAAACACATCGGGCGAGGGCATGGAGGATCTGGACGAGCCGGATGATGATGAGATGATCCGCATGGAAGAGGAAGACAGCGATGATGAGACAGAAGATCTCGAACACATCGATCTGTCGGTTCCGGAAGGCGTCAGCATCGAAGATCCGGTGCGTATGTATCTGAAGGAGATCGGCAAGGTACCGCTGCTGACAGCCGAAGAGGAGATAGAGCTCGCACAGCGCATGGAGCAGGGAGACGAAGCGGCGAAAAAGAAACTGGCTGAGGCCAACCTCCGTCTGGTTGTTTCCATCGCAAAGCGATATGTGGGCAGAGGTATGCTTTTCCTGGATCTGATCCAGGAGGGAAACCTCGGACTGCTGAAGGCCGTGGAAAAATTTGATTACCGCAAGGGCTATAAATTCTCGACCTATGCTACATGGTGGATCCGTCAGGCCATCACCAGAGCCATCGCCGATCAGGCGAGAACGATCCGTATCCCAGTTCATATGGTCGAGACGATCAACAAACAGGTCCGGGTATCCAGACAGCTGCTGCAGGAGCTTGGCCGTGAACCCACCCCGGAGGAAATTGCAAGCGAGATGAACGTGCCGGTGGAGAGGGTTCGCGAGATCATGAAGATCTCTCAGGAGCCCGTTTCCCTCGAGACACCGATCGGTGAAGAGGAAGACAGCCATCTCGGTGATTTCATTCCGGATGACAATACGCAGGCACCTTCAGAAGCTGCGGAATATATGATGCTGACCGAGCAGCTCAATGAGGTTCTCAACACGCTGACGGAACGTGAACAGAAGGTTATCCGTCTGCGTTTCGGTCTGGACGACGGACGCGCAAGAACGCTCGAGGAAGTCGGAAAGCAGTTTAATGTCACCCGTGAGCGTATCCGTCAGATCGAGGCAAAGGCCCTCCGCAAGCTGCATCATCCGAGCCGCAGCAAGAAGCTCAGAGGTTATCTGACCTGATGGCGGGGCATTTGTCTGAACGGCTGACCTGTGCCTGCTCCCTGGTGACCGACGGACTGGTTCTCGCGGATATCGGCACCGATCACGCCTTTCTGCCTATCGAGCGCTGCCGCTCGGGACGCACGCCCTCTGCGATCGCAGCAGATGTAAGGCCCGGCCCGCTTTCCCGTGCGGAGGCACATGTGCGGGAGGCACAGATGGAGGACAGGATCGAATGCCGGCTCTCCGATGGATTTTCTGCCATCCGGCCCGGCGAAGTGCAGACGGCCGTCATTACCGGCATGGGTGGGCTTCTGATCTGCGATATCCTGAGGCGCGGCGCTGAGACCGTGGACTCGCTGCAGGAGCTGATCCTGGGTCCGCAGTCAGAACCGGCAGACGTCCGCCGATGCGCTGCGGAGATGGGTTTTGCCATCGACCGGGAAGAGATGATTGAAGAGGACGGAAAGTTTTATGTGCTGATCCGGCTGCGGCGGTATCGCAGGGCTGAGATACCGAAAAAAATAAATACTGCAGAAACGACAGCACTTCCTGATGCGTATCGGAATAACATGGAGGAGCTCGCTGCGCTGAACTTCGGGCCGTATCTGCTGGCCCATAGGAATCCGGTTCTATACCGTTTTCTCTGCCGCAGGCAGGAGGTCCTCGCGGGACTGCTGGAGAGTCTGTCGAAAAAAAGAGCGGAGGGAGGTCTGTCGCCCGCCGCGGAGAAACGATATTCTGAGATAAAGGAGGAGATGCGGCTCATAGCGACCGCACAGAAACGATATGAGAAGTGAAGACATTATTACAAGACTGGAAGACGAATACCCTCTGTCATGTGCGGAGGACTGGGATAATCCCGGCCTGCAGGTTGGCAGGCGCAGCCGTGAGGTGAAGCGCATCTTCGTGGCGCTCGACGCGACGGAAAGCACCATCAGCCAGGCGGTGGAATTCAACGCGGATATGATGATCACGCATCACCCGCTGATTTTTCACCCGCTGAAAAAAATAAACGACGACGATTTTATCGGGCGCCGGATCATGACACTGATCGATAACGACATCACCTGTTATGCCATGCACACGAATTTTGATGTGACAGGAATGGCCCATATCAATGAAAAACAGCTGGAGCTGACCAATACGCATGTGCTCGACGTGACCGGTGAGAACCAGGGTGTTGAGGAGGGCATCGGCCGGATCGGCGACCTTCCGCATTCCATGACGCTGCAGGACGCGGCGGCCTTTGTGCGGAGCAGACTGGGGCTGCCCACCGTGCGCTGTTACGGGCTCTCTGACGATGAGGAAAACCGTTCGCCGGAGGAAAAGGTGCGCGTGAAACGCTGTGCTGTCTGCGGCGGATCCGGCAGGAGCGTCGTAGACAAAGCTATCAGCGAGGGGGCGGATATTCTCGTCACCGGGGATATTGATTATCATACAGGTATCGATGCACTGGCGCAGGGGCTTTACATCATCGATGCAGGACATTACGGCACGGAATACGGTTTTATCGATTACATGGTCAGGAAGCTCAGCCGGATGTATCCGGAGCTGGAAATTCGCGGCGCACACGTGCAGCAGCCATATATGATCGTCTGATGATAATATTCCAGAATACAGATACCTCCACCCGCAACAGAGCGATGAGCACTTGCTGAGAGCGACCGCAGGGAAGCTCGAAGCTTATGCGCGAGCAGTGAGCCACATCCGCACACACGAAGTGTGATGCGGTGGGGCGAGCGCCGCGTCAGACCGACGTAGTCGGTCGTGCGACGCCTGTCAGCGCAGTTAGCGAGCTTCAGCGAGCTTACAAGCTGACCGCTCTCGCTCGTCCTCAACGCAGCGGTGGTAAGTGTGAGAAACCAGCTCAGCTGGGTTTCTCACACTGTCGCGGCGTTCGCCACACTCACACACTTCGTGTGTGGATGTGGCTCACTGCTCGCCACACTCACACACTTCGTGTGTGGATGTGGCTCACTGCTCGCCACACTCACACACTTCATGTGTGGATGTGGCTCACTGCTCGCCACACTCACACACTTCGTGTGTGGATGTGGCTCACTGCTCGCCACACTCACACACTTCATGTGTGGATGTGGCTCACTGCTCGCGCAAAATCGTCCATCGCTACGCTCGGACTTGCTAACCACCGGCGTCTGCGGATGGTTGCGGGTTGGAGGCATCTGTATCTCTGGAATCCGTTATATTGTATGGCTGAACATGTAATGAACCTGCTCTCGGGAGGTGGAATGTATGGAGGATGATAAGATCACTGTCCGCCTGGATAACGAAACTTTATCTGTACCTGCCGGTACTACTTATGCAGAAATTGTGAGAGACTGGCGTTCTGATAAGGGGTATCCTGCGCTGCTCGTTCTGGCAGATGGAAGACTCCGTGAGCTTCATAAGAAAGCTGAGAGGAGCTGCACGGTTGTACCGCTCACGGCCGATGACCATGTGGGTATGGATACGTATAAGAGAAGCCTCTGCCTTCTGTTTCTCAGAGCTGTGCACGATGTTCTGGACGATCACGCAGGAAAACAGATGCGTGCGAAAAAGGCGGATGGACAGCCGGATGATCTGCCCCGGACACCAGCTGACCAGAAGGAAGCACCGGCTGATCACACGGGAGAAAATGCTGACAGCGACGGTGCGCAGCTTCACATCGTTCTGCAGTTCACGAACAGCAACGGTTATTTTTTTACGCTGAACCGTGGAAACAATACAGAAAGCACCCTGCCGGTCGATGACACGCTGGCAGCACATGTCAGAAAGCGGATGCGCGAGCTCGTGGATGAGAAGCTTCCGATCCGCAAACACTCTGTCTCCACGACGGATGCCCGCGAATTCTTCAGGAAGACGGGCATGCTTGACAAGGAGCAGCTGTTCCGCTACCGCATCGGCTCCCATGTGAACCTGTACAGTCTTGGCGACTATCAGGATTACTTCTATGGCTATATGGTCGCCGACACCTCTTATCTGAAATATTTCGATGTGGCGGCTTACCGTCAGGGCATTGTTCTGGTCATTCCGGGTGCGAAGGATTATACGCACGTGCGTCCTTTCCATGCCTATGAAAAAATATTCGACATCCAGACGAAGTCGGAGAAGTGGGGCGAGACACTGGGCATCAGCAGTGTGGCTGATCTGAATAATTATGTGCGCGATGGCCGGATCGGGCATGATCTTCTGGTCGCGGAGGCGTTGCAGGAGAGTAACGTGGCAGCGATAGCGGAGAAGATCCGGGAGCAGAAGAATATCAAGTTTGTGATGATCGCAGGCCCTTCTTCTTCGGGAAAAACAACGTTTTCACGAAGACTTTCGATACAGCTCTCCGCACACGGCGTGATGCCGCATCCGATCAGTCTCGATAATTTTTACCGTGACAGAAATGACTGTCCGCGGGATGAGAACGGAGAGTATGACTATGAGTGCCTGGAGGCACTGGATGTGCCGCTGATTCAGAAAACACTGAGGGATCTGATCGACGGAAAAGATGTGGCCATGCCGCGCTTTAACTTCATCACGGGCAAACCGGAATATCGCGGAGATCATATGAAACTCGGCGAGAATGATATTCTCGTCATTGAGGGGATCCACGGTCTGAATGACAGGCTCATCGGTTCACTGCCTCGTGAGTGCGTTTACCGGATTTATATCAGTGCCCTCACGACACTGAATATCGATGAACACAATCATATCTCGACGACGGACGGACGTCTGATCCGCCGGATGGTGCGTGATTACATGACGAGGGGAACCAATGCGCAGGAGACGATCCAGCGCTGGCCGTCAGTGCGCGCCGGAGAGATGAAATACATCTTCCCGAATCAGGAAAATGCAGACTGTGTCTTTAATTCGGCGTTGATCTATGAGCTTTCCGTTCTGAAGGTCTATGCCGAGCCGCTGCTGTTTCAGGTTCCTGAGAATTCGCCGGAATTTCTGGAGGCGAAGCGGCTGCTGAAATTCCTGAGCTACTTTGTCGGCATACCTGCCGACGGTGTGCCGGCGAATTCCATCCTCCGTGAATTCATCGGCGGAAGCTGCTTCGATGTATATTAAATATGCTGAGAGTTATTTATCTCAAATTCTTGATCCGACAATTTTTCAGGCAGAACATTCATGCCAATCACCGTTTGAAAACGGAGACGATTGTGATAAGATAGGAAAAAGCAGAGCGTGTGATCGCGGCCGTCAATGCCGAAAGGCGGCGGCTGAGGAAAGTCCGGGCTTCACAGGGCAGGATGCCGGATAACGTCCGGCAGGGGTGACCCTCGAGCAAGCGCAACAGAAAACAACCGCCCGCCTCCGGCGTGGTAAGGGTGAAAAGGCAGTGTAAGAGACTACCGGCAGACCGGTAACGGGATGCGCGAATGCAAGCCTCATCCGAAGCAAGACCGAATCGAAAGAATATGGCGGCCCGTCATCTTTCAGGTTGGTCGCTAGAGCTCTCCGGTAACGGAGAGAGTCAGACAGATGATCACACACGACATAACCCGGCTTACAGCTCTGCTTTTTCAATTGTATAATCTCTTCGAATCACAGACAGGCTCGTCACACGCACAGCGCGTGTAAGAGAATGCATGTGGTTTCCGTAGATTATACAATACTGAGTAAAGTGAAGCTGCAGCATTTACGTGATGCCGCAGCTTTATCTATGCACGGCTGACGTCGCGTTGTAGTATGATGGCATAGGAGGAGCAAAATGAAAAAACTGAAACACCTGCGTCACATCATGTCACCGCTTGACCTCTCCGTTGAAGAGCTGGATCAGCTCATGGACCTTGCCGAAGATATGGAGGAAAATCCTGCCAGATATTCGCATGCGGCCGAAGGTCTCAAGCTGGCGGCTCTTTTTTATGAGCCGAGCACAAGAACCCGTCTCAGCTTCGAGACTGCCATGCTGAACCTGGGCGGAAAAGTGATCGGATTTCATTCCGGGAACACGAGCTCAGCGACAAAGGGCGAGAGCGTAGCGGATACGATTCGCGTCGTGAGCTGCTTCGCTGATATCTGCGCCATGCGTCATCCCAAAGAGGGCGCTCCGATGGTAGCGGCTTCCAAATCGCTGATCCCCGTGATCAATGCCGGCGACGGCGGACATCAGCATCCGACCCAGACCCTCGCAGATCTCATGACCATTCGAAAAGTCAAAGGTCGCCTGGGCAATATGACCGTCGGCATCTGTGGCGATCTGAAATTCGGCCGTACCGTTCATTCCCTGATCAGCGCGCTGGTGCGTTATCCGAATATCCGCTTTGTCCTGATCTCGCCGGAGGAGCTGCGGCTGCCGGATTACGTGAAGGAAGATGTGCTTGACGCCAACGGCATCTCCTATACCGAGAAGATCCGTCTCGAAGAGGCACTGCCGGATCTCGATATCCTGTATATGACCCGTGTGCAGAAGGAGCGTTTCTTCAACGAGGATGATTACGTCCGCATGAAGGATTTTTATATCCTGAACGAGGAAAAAATGCAGCTGGCACCGAAGGACATGTATGTCCTGCATCCGCTTCCACGTGTCAATGAGATTTCCGTCGATGTGGATGATGATCCCCGTGCCGCTTATTTCAAACAGGTGTACTGGGGTATGTACATGCGTATGGCTCTGATCTATACGCTGCTGGAACTGGGTGATAATGAGCAGAAGGATGGAGGTGACGGGACATGCTGAACGTAGGTGCCATTGAGCAGGGTTTTGTACTGGATCATATCCGTGCGGGAAAAGCACTGCAGATCTATCATGATCTGAAGCTGGATCAGCTGGACTGCACAGTCGCCATGATCATGAACGCAAAGAGCGGAAAAATGGGTCACAAGGATATTCTCAAGGTGGAATGTCCGATCGACCAGCTGGATCTCTCCATCGTAGGCTTCATCGATCCGAACATCACTGTCAACATTGTGGAAAACGGAAAGATCATCGAGAAGACAAAGATCGGTCTGCCCAAGGAAGTCCGCAATGTCATCAAGTGCAAAAATCCCCGCTGCATTACATCCATTGAACAGGGACTGGATCAGGTATTCATCCTGACAGATCCGAAGCGGGCGATCTATCGCTGCAAATACTGCGAAGAGAAATATCACGGTCATCGCCGCGATTAATAACGCAGGTAATGTTTCCTGATTCACATTGACCTCGTTCAGATATACATTTTTCCTCACATACATCGTATATTCGGAAATCTGTCTGTCTGACGACTGCTTTACAAAAAACAGAAGGCACAGGTATTAACACATGGATCATATTATCAGCAGACTTCTGATCTACGGAAGTCTTCCGGACGACTGCATTCTGGCGCAGATGGGCGATATCTGCAAAAATGCCAGGGAAGAGACGCAGAGCAGGGATGAACTCCGCGCACTCTGCTTCCGTCAGGTGAAGCGCATTCTGAACATTTCCACAGATTATGGATTTGATAAAAATCTATGGCATAATTACCTGACATTCCGGCTGATCACAGACGAAAACTCCTTCAGTCTCACAAGTGAGAAGGTGGGCGCCGGAAATGGCAGCGTCAATTATTTTGCAAAGAACGACTTTGCGGCATACCGGGAACTGTTCAATTATGATTTTTCCTGGCTGGAGGAGTATCTGAACATCGACTGCTTTTCCAGAATTCTCCATTATCAGGCGATTGTGAAGCCGGAACTCATGTACAACCGGAATGTGAGCGAAAAGGTGCGCAGCCTGAGCGAGAAACTCGAACAGACGAAGTCGACGGATGAATTTTTTGACGCCGTCACCGGTTTCTATAAGGACTACGGTGTCGGCATGTTCGGCCTCAACAAGGCATTCCGCATCATCTATGACAAAGACGGGCAGCCGCAGTTCCAGGCGATCAACAATATGGAGGTCGTTTCCCTCGACGATCTGATCGGCTATGAGAGCCAGAAAAAGAAGCTCGTAGACAACACCAAAGCCTTTGTGGAGGGACGTGCGGCCAATAACTGCCTGCTGTACGGCGATTCCGGCACCGGCAAGTCCACCTGCATCAAGGCGATCATCAATCAGTTTTATCCTGACGGACTCCGGATGATCGAGATCTACAAGCATCAGTTCAAGGATCTGTCCAATGTCATCGCGAGGATCAAGAACAGAAATTACAAGTTCATCATTTACATGGATGATCTTTCCTTCGAAGATTTCGAAATTGAGTATAAATATCTGAAGGCGGTCATCGAGGGCGACATGGAGACAAAGCCGGCGAATGTGCTGATCTATGCCACCTCCAACCGCAGACATCTCATCAAGGAGACATGGAGCGACAGGGATGACGTGCAGAACGACAACGGCATCCACAAGTCCGATACGATGGAGGAAAAGCTTTCCCTCGTACACAGATTCGGCTGTCAGATCAGCTTCTCGAAGCCCGGACACTCACAGTATGATGATATTGTCATCGGCCTTGCACGCAGGGCCGGCATACAGATGTCCGATGAAGAACTTCGCGCCGGCGCCATGAAGTGGGAGCTCTCCCACGGCGGCATTTCCGGCCGCACGGCACAGCAGTATGTCACCTATCTGCAGGGCGCCGCACAGGAAAGTGAACAAGGTGGAATTCTCTGATAAGAGGACGTATGGCGGGGCTGCTTCGGCAGCCCTTTTTTGTTATCCCCGTGTTAAGCCGCCGAAAACTATGCGTTAATATTTCCAATAAGATTTGTTTTTGCTATAATTTTTTATTAGATTATAGAGGGCGAGGCAGGGAAATATGACAGATCTTGATAAATACAGAGAACAGATAGATGAGACCGACAGCCAGATCGTTCAGCTCTTCGAGAAGAGAATGAAGCTGTCCGAGGATGTGGCCAGGTATAAGATCCAGAGCGGCAGGGCTGTTTACGACGCGAAGCGGGAAAAACAGAAGATCGATACGGTCAGCGGCATGGCGGACAATGCGTTCAACAGGATGGCACTGAAGGAGCTCTTTGAGCAGCTCATGGCAGTCAGCCGCCGGAGACAGTACCAGCTGATGACGGAGAACGGCGTACCGCTCCCGTTCAGCTACAGAACGCTCGACAAGCTGTATTTTCATCATGCGAGAGTCGTTTTTCAGGGTGTCGAGGGCGCATACAGCTTCGAGGCCATGAAGACATTTTTTGACGGGTCCATCGAAACGGAGCATGTGCGGACGTGGAAAGAAGCCATGCAGAAGATCAGCGGAGATGAAGCCGATTACGCTGTCCTTCCGATCGAAAATTCGACGGCCGGCAGCGTGTCCGATATTTATGACCTGCTTCTCGACTATGACAATTACATCGTCGGAGAGCAGATCATTCCGATCGATCACATGCTGATGGCGCTTCCGGGCGCGACGATGGACAGCATTAAAACCGTTTATTCACATCCGCAGGCGCTCGCACAGTGCAGGGATTTTCTGAACGGTCATCCTGGCTGGGAGCAGATCCAGGTGTTGAACACAGCGATGGCGGCGGAGAAGGTCGCGCGAGAGGGTAGGACCGATCAGGCGGCGATCGCCAGCCGCTCTGCGGCAGAATGCTACGGACTGCAGATTCTGCAGGATTCGGGTCTGTCGAAGGAGCAGAATTCCACACGGTTTGTGATCATCTCGCATAACCGTGCTTTTGTAAAGGACGCGCAGAAGATCAGCATCTGTTTCGGTCTCCCGCATGCCTGCGGCACGCTGTACAACATGCTCAGCCATATTGTTTTTAACGGCCTGAACATGACGAAGATCGAATCAAGACCCATACCGGAACGTCCGTTTGAATATCGCTTTTTCATTGATTTCGAAGGTAATCTCGCCGATCCGGCTGTCCGCAACGCCCTTCGCGGCATCGAGGCGGAAGCGGGAGAGCTGAAACTGCTCGGGAATTATTAAGCTGCGGTTGTAGTTCTGCCGACAGGCAGCCCATAAAACGCAGGCGGGAAGTCTGCTGACTGCCGAAGAGTGTCTTGCGAAACTGCAGAAGGACAGCGCTGCACAGCAGACAGGCGAATCGACAGAGATCATAACAGGAGGAGAAGATGGCAGTCAAGATTTATGCCGCCGTAGACATCGGCACCTATGATGTCACGCTTGAGATATTTGAAATATCGTCGAAAGGGATTCACAGCGTTGACCGCATCCGGCATCGCCTGGAACTGGGCAAAGAGGCATTTTCTGCCTCCAGGAAGATCGGGCCGGAGATGGTGGATGAACTCTGTCAGGTCCTCATGGATTTCCGAAGGATCATGAAGAGCTACCATGTCGATGTGTACCGTGCGATCGCTACGACGGCGCTGCGCGAGGCCAAGAATTCGCTTTTTATCCTGGGCAAGATTCGTCATACGTCCGGATTCGATGTGCAGATCCTGAGCAACTCGGAACAGCGTTTCCTGAGCTACAAGGCGATCGCCTCGATCGAGAGCAACTTTGAGGAGATGATCCGTCACGGCACGGCCATCATCGATGTGGGCGGCGGCAGCTCGCAGATCTCCGTTTTTGATCATTCAGAGCTGATATGCACGCAGAATCTGCAGATGGGCAGTCTGCGTATCCGTGAGCGCCTGATGACGGCTACGACGGAGAGCTCGGATTATGAGAAACTGGTCGATCAGCTGATCAGCTACAACCTCAGAAATTTCAAGGCCATGTACCTGAAGGATCATCAGATCGAGAATCTGATCTTTTCCGGTGCGGATTTCTTCACCGGTATGCTTTTCCGTGATCCCCGTCACCGCGACCGCGCGACGCGGATCCTGACGAGAGAGGATTTTACCCGCTGGTATCTGAAGGTGGAGCGCAAGTCGCTGCAGGATATTGCCATTCAGAATAATGTCTCGATGGAGTCTGCTTCGCTTCTGCGGCCGACGTCGATCATCTATGCAAGGATCGTGGATCTGCTGAATCCGGTCCAGATCTGGGCGCCGGGCACACACCTTTCCCGCGGACTCGCCTATGAATATGCCGAGACCAACGGGATCCTGAAAGCCCGCCATGATTTTGCCAACGATATCGTCACCTGTACAAAAAATATTGCCCGCCGTTACGGTGTCAGCCTGCCGCATATCAACAACATGGAGCTCACGGCGCTCTCTGTCTTTCAGGCGACAGAACCGCTGCACGGGCTCGGCGGACGGCAGAAGCTGATGCTCCGCGTGGCTGTCATGCTGCACGATGTCGGCAAATATATCAGCTACAACAATATTGGTGAAAATACCTACAATATCATCATGAGCAATGAGATCATCGGACTTACACATCTGGAGCGGGAGATCATTGCCCTGGCCGGCCGGTATATGACGGAGGAGTTTGATGATTATGAGGATCTGGTGGAGCACAGCAGTCTCAACCGCGAGGACTATCTGATCGTGGCTGAGTTCACAGCGATCATGCGTCTGGCTAATGGACTTGATCGCAGTCATATGCAGAAGATCACCGGTATCAGTACCGAACTGAAGAAGAAAAAACTCGCCATCAATCTGGAAGTCAACAGTGATTATGTGTTGGAGAACAGCCTGATCGGCAGTGAAACGGATTTCTTTGAAGAGGTCTTCGGTGTGCGGCCTGTGATCCGCACGAGACGAACGCTGTGATACAACAGCTGTACATTCGACAGTATGATAACAGATCAAGGCATATGAAGCAGGGGGAATGACCAGTCATGCGTGAAGAGTATAAGGAATATGCAAAAGATGAATATTTCTGGAACCGGGAGCTTTCCTGGATCGGTTTTGACGAGCGGATCCTGAGCGAGGCGGAGGACAGCCGGATCCCGCTTTTTGAGCGCCTGAAATTCGAGAGCATCGTGTCCTCGAATCTGGATGAGTTTTATATGGTCCGTGTGGCGTCTCTGAAGGACATGGTCCACACCAATTACAAAAAGAAAGACATCGCGGGCATGACGCCGCAGGAACAGCTGGATGCGATATCCCTGCGCACGCATGAACTCGTTAAGCGCCAGTATCATAATTACAATGACAGCCTTCTTCCGTCCCTGGAAAAAGCCGGTCTTCACGTACACGGCAGCAGTGAAGCACTGACGCCTGCACAGGAAAAATACATTGATGAATACTTTGACAGCAATGTCTATCCGGTGCTCACGCCGATGGCCATGGACTCATCAAGACCATTCCCGCTGATCCGCAACAAGACGCTGAATATCGGCGCTCTGATCCGGAAGAAAAATGAAAAGGAAGGCCGTGAATTTTTTGCCACGGTCCAGGTGCCCTCGGTACTGCCGAGATTCATCGATCTGCCGGAGGAGGACGGATCCCGCGCGATCATTCTGATGGATGAGGTGATCGACCGGAACATCAGCAAGCTGTTCCTCGGCTATGATGTGATCTGCACACAGCCGTATCGGATCATGCGCAACGCCGAGCTCGGCATCGATGAGGAAGAGGCGGCCGATCTGCTGGTGGAGATCAGTAAATCGCTGAAAAAGAGACAGTGGGGAGAAGTTATCCGTCTTGAGGTGGAAGACGGCATTGAACCGCAGCTCCTGAAGATCCTGAAGGATGAATTCCGGGTTCGTGAGGATGATATTTTCTATATCAACGGACCGATCGACCTGACATTCCTGATGAAGCTGTACGGTATTTCCGGTTTCGATGCATACAAGCTGGAGCAGCATACGCCTGCCGAGGTGCCGGAGCTGCAGAATGACGATGATATTTTTACCAATATCCGCAAGGGCGATATTTTTCTGCATCACCCCTACCAGTCCTTCCAGCCCGTGGTTGACTTCGTGCGCCAGGCAGCGCGGGACCCCGAGGTGCTCGCCATCAAGCAGACGCTCTACCGTGTGTCCGGTCATTCGCCGATCATCGCGGCACTCGCGGAGGCGGCAGAGAATGGCAAACAGGTTACGGCACTTGTCGAGCTGAAGGCACGTTTCGATGAGGAAAATAATATCGTCTGGGCGCAGAAGCTTGAGAAGGCCGGCTGCCACGTCATCTACGGTCTCGTCGGTCTCAAGACGCACAGCAAGATCACGCTGGTCGTGCGGCGTGAGGAAGACGGCATCCGCCGCTATGTCCATCTGGGTACCGGTAACTATAATGATTCGACGGCCAAACTCTACACCGACTGCGGCATCCTGACCTGCAACGAGGGCATCGGCGAAGACGCGACAGCTGTCTTCAACATGATCTCCGGCTATTCCGAGCCGGATTCCTGGAACAGCCTGATCGTAGCACCGATCTGGATGCGCGATCGCTTCCTGCACATGATCCGCATGGAGGAAAAACATGCGCGTGAGGGCAAAAAAGCAAGGATCGTGGCGAAGATGAACTCGCTCTGCGATGCGGAGATCATCGCGGCACTGTACAAGGCGTCTGCCGCCGGAGTGAAGATCGATCTCATCGTCCGCGGCATCTGCTGCCTGAAGACAGGGCTGCCCGGCCTGAGCGAAAATATCACCGTCCGCTCGATCGTAGGCAACTATCTGGAGCATGCGAGGATCTTCTATTTTTACAATGACGGCGAAGAAGATGTCTTCATGGGTTCTGCCGACTGGATGCCGAGGAACCTCGACAAGCGGGTGGAGATCGTATTCCCGCTCCTCGATGAGAAGACAAAGAAGGAAGCCATGCATATTCTGGAGATCCAGCTGGCTGACAATACCCGTGCCCGCGTCATGCAGCCGGACGGTTCCTATGTACAGCTAAGACCGGAGGACGGCGCAGAGCCAATCTGTGCACAGGATTATTTCTGTAAGTATGCGGACAGCAAGGTGATCCACAATGAAGTAAAGGAAACCAGAATCTTCATTCCGGCTGTGCCGCCGGAAGAGCAGGCACAGCAGGTGTGAACATAGAAAAACGTAAGATGAAATTCATTCATGTCATTGACAAATGAATTTTAGCATTATAGAATAGGGCTCGTGTTGAGAAAGGAAGACCTCAGATGAAGCATCGTATTTTATCTCTTCTGGTCGATAATACGTCCGGTGTTCTGTCGAGAATCGCGGGTCTTTTTGCAAGACGCGGTTACAATATCGACAGCATCACGGCGGGTGTGACCATGGATCCGCGTTTTACCAGAATAACGATCGTGACAAGCGGCGACGACCTCGTACTGGAGCAGATCACGCGCCAGGTTGAAAAGCAGGAGGATGTCCGTCATGTCAAGGTTCTTGATCTGGATGACAGTGTTATCCGTGAGATGATTCTTGTCAAAGTAAAAGCGTCGGAAGCGGAGAGACAGGATGTGATCGCTCTTGCCAATGTATTCCGTGCGAATATCGTCGATGTGGGAGAAAATTCCCTGATCATCGAACTGACGGGCGGACAGAACAAGCTCTCAGCTTTTCTGAAACTGCTCTCCGGGCATGAGATCCTGGAGCTTGCGAGAACAGGCATTGCGGGACTGCGCAGGGGCGCAGATGATGTCATCTGGCTCGACTGATACAGACAGCTAAGGAATTCTCCTTAACTGACTGGAATCATCAAAGACAGCTAAGGAATTCTCCTTAACCATATACGGGCTCTGCCCGAAACATTTCATCTTTACAGGAGGTAAGTTATTATGGATAAGAAATGGAGAATGTTCTACCAGGAAGACTGCAATCTGTCTCTGCTTGATGGTAAGAAGATCGCCATTATCGGCTACGGCAGCCAGGGTCATGCACATGCGCTGAACCTGAGAGATTCCGGATGCGATGTCATCGTAGGTCTTTACGAGGGATCCAAGTCCTGGAAAAAGGCTGAAGACCAGGGATTCAAGGTTTACACCGCTGCAGAAGCTGCAAAGCAGGCTGATATCATCATGATCCTTATCAACGATGAGCTGCAGGCCGCTATGTATAAGAAGGACATCGAGCCCAACCTCAAAGAGGGCGATATGCTGATGTTCGCTCATGGCTTCAACATCCATTTCAACCAGATTATCCCGCCGAAGTTCGTCGACGTTACCATGATCGCTCCGAAGGCACCGGGTCATACCGTAAGATCCGAGTATCAGAGAGGCAGAGGAACCCCTTGCCTGGTTGCTGTTGAGCAGGATTACACCGGACATGCCCTTGACCTTGCACTGGCTTATGGCCTTGGCATCGGCGGTGCCCGTGCAGGACTTCTTGAGACTGACTTCCGTACAGAGACTGAGACCGACCTCTTCGGTGAGCAGGCTGTTCTCTGCGGCGGCGTTGTAGCCCTGATGCAGGCTGGTTTCGATACCCTCTGCGAGGCTGGTTATGATCCGAGAAACGCATACTTCGAGTGCATCCATGAGATGAAGCTCATCGTTGATCTGATCTATCAGTCAGGTTTCGCAGGCATGAGATATTCCATCTCCAACACCGCTGAGTACGGCGATTACATCACCGGACCGAAGATCGTTACGGATGAGACCAGAAAAGCAATGAAGAAGGTTCTTTCCGATATCCAGGATGGTACCTTTGCAAAAGACTTCCTGCTGGATATGAGCCCCGCAGGTGGACAGGCTCACTTCAAGGCACTGCGTAAGAAAGCTTCCGAGCATCCGTCAGAGGCAGTTGGCGCAGAGATCCGTAAGCTGTACAGCTGGAACGATGAGGATAAGCTGATCAACAACTAATTTTATCGCTTTTCCTTTCAGAGGGGAGCTGCGGCAGAACTGCCGCAGCTCCCCTCTGTCATATCACAGATATTTATGATGTAGGTGTCATAAGTATGATAACCGGATCGCTACGCGCTACGCGCTCTCGCGATCCTCCCTCAGCTCGGGCTCTCGTGTAGCTTCGCCCCACTACGCCCTCGCTGAGGGGGCGTGTCAATAAGTCATTCACCCACTTTTGCACAAGTGCAACGTGGGTGATGACTTTTGACACTGTTATCATATTTATTGTTATGGTTCACTCTTTGCCAGCCACTGTCACACATGGAGACTTCCAACCTCCATGTGTTCTGTGGCTCTGGCAGTGTTTGAACAGTAACAATTGTTCATTGATTGACAGGGCCTGTTCTTGATGAATCAACAGGAATAGGTTAGTATGTACAGAGAATTGGATTTGCAGCAGTTCTGCCGCCGGATTTGTCGGCAATATACTTTTCAGGAGGGATATACGCATGGGAATGACGATGACGCAGAAGATTCTCGCAAAGGCTGCGGGACTTGATCACGTCGAAGCCGGTCAGCTGATCGAGGCGAAACTCGACATGGTGCTGGGCAATGATATCACGACACCGGTTGCGATCGACGTTATGCAGGGATTCAAAAAGCAGGAAGTATTTGATAAGGACAAGATCGCCCTTGTTATGGACCACTTTGTTCCTAATAAGGATATTAAATCTGCAGAGCACACCAAACAGGTGAGAAATTTCGCAGGAAAGTATGATATCACCAATTATTTTGACGTGGGACAGATGGGCATCGAGCACGCACTGCTGCCGGAAAAAGGACTTGTAGCGGCCGGCGATGTGGTCATTGGCGCTGATTCTCATACGTGTACCTATGGCGCGCTCGGCGCATTTTCCACCGGTGTGGGCAGTACCGATATGGCGGCCGGCATGGCAACGGGCAAGGCCTGGTTCAAGGTTCCGTCTGCGATTAAAGTTGTTCTTACGGGTAAGCCCGGTAAGTGGGTCAGCGGCAAGGATGTGATCCTGCATCTGATCGGTGAGATCGGCGTTTCCGGCGCTCTGTATCAGTCTCTGGAGTTCACGGGCGAGGGCGTCGCTGCACTTTCGATGGATGACCGTTTCACGATCGCGAACATGGCGATCGAGGCCGGTGCGAAGAACGGCATTTTCCCTGTAGATGATAAGACCATTGCCTATATGAAGGATCACACGAAGAAGACCTGGTCTGTTTATACCGCAGATGAGGATGCAGAGTATGAGAGGACAGTCACAATCGACCTCTCGACGCTGAAGGAGACCGTATCCTTCCCGCATCTGCCGGAGAATACACATACCATTGATGAAGTGGGTGATATTCGCATTGATCAGTCCGTGATCGGTTCCTGCACGAACGGAAGAATTGAGGATCTCCGCATGGCGGCTGCTGTTCTTAAAGGACGCAAGGTGGCAAAAAATATCCGCTGCATCGTGATCCCGGCGACGCAGGCCATTTATCTGCAGGCGCTGAAGGAAGGCCTGATCGAGACCTTTATCGAAGCGGGTGCCGTTGTCAGCACGCCTACCTGCGGTCCCTGCCTCGGCGGTTACATGGGTATACTTGCAGAGGGCGAGCGCTGCATTTCTACGACGAACCGCAACTTTGTCGGCCGTATGGGACATGTGAATTCGGAGATCTACCTGGCGGATCCGGCAGTTGCCGCGGCAAGTGCAGTCACCGGAAAGATCAGCTCGCCGGCTGAACTCGGTTTATAAGGAGGATGGGATCAATGCAGGCTGAAGGAAAAGTATTCAAATATGGCGATAATGTAGATACCGACGTAATCATCCCTGCCCGTTATCTGAATTCTTCAGACCCGGCAGAGCTCGCAAAACACTGCATGGAGGATATCGACAAAGAGTTTATCCACAAAGTGCAGAAGGGCGACATCATCGTTGCCAATAAAAATTTCGGCTGCGGTTCTTCGCGTGAGCATGCACCGATCGCGATCAAGGCTGCCGGCGTGAGCTGCGTCATTGCGGAGACCTTTGCGCGTATTTTTTACAGGAATGCCATCAATATCGGACTGCCGATCATCGAGTGCCCGGATGCGGCAAAGGAGATCGCTGCAGGAGATGATGTGAAGGTGGATTTCGATTCCGGTGTGATCACGGACCAGACGACCGGAAAATCTTACAAGGGGCAGGCTTTCCCGCCCTTCATGCAGAAGATCATTTCTGCCGGCGGACTTGTCAACTATATCAATGACGAGCAGTAATCTGATGATAACAGTGTCAAAAGTCATCACCCACGTTGCACTTGTGCAAAAGTGGGTGATGACTTATTGACACGCCCCTCAGCGAGGGCGTAGTGGGGCGTAGCCACATGAGAGTCCTCGCTGAGGGAGGATCGCGAGAGCGCGCAGCGATCCGGTTATCATAGTTATGACACATATCATGTATGAAGCTCCCGACCGCAGCTGCGCAGCCCCGATGTATGAAGGCTGTGGAGTTTGCGGTGCGGGAGTTTTTCTTATCTCCGGAGGTGGGCGTTCAGTGGGTACAGGACGAAAAAATGCAGACACCAACGGTACCATGATGCAGTATTTTGAATGGTACCTGCACAATGACGGAAATTTCTGGAAGCAGGCGGCGGAGCAGGCGGCATCCATCAGCAGAGTCGGTATCACGGCAGTATGGCTTCCACCGGCGTATAAAGGACAGGCGGGCATCAATGATGTCGGCTATGGCGCTTATGACCTGTATGATCTGGGGGAATTTGATCAGAAGGGCACGGTCAGGACCAAATACGGAACTAAGGATGAGTACCTTGCGGCCATTCGTGCTTTTCACCGTGCATCCATCGATGTCTATGCGGATATGGTTTTTAATCACAAAATGGGAGCGGATTATCCGGAAATGGTTGATGCCTATGAGGTGGATCCGGCCAACCGCAACAGAGCCGAGAGCGGTGATATGAAAATCGAGGCCTGGACAGGGTTCAATTTTCCGGGACGGAAGGACAAATACTCGGATTTTCACTGGGATCACACCTGTTTCGACGGCGTGGATTATGACCAGCGGACAAAACACTCTGCCATCTATGAATTCGAGAACGCCCATTTTGATCAGGATGTGGACAGAGAGAACGGCAACTACGATTATCTGATGGGCGCCGATCTCGCGTTTACTGTGCCCAAAGTCAGGGAAGAACTGTACCGTTACGGTCTATGGTATCTGAAGACGACGGATGTGGACGGTTTCCGGCTGGATGCCATCAAACACATCTCCAGTGATTTTTTCGGCGAGTGGCTTGGCAAGCTGCGAAGAGAGACGGGAAAAGAACTGTTCACGGTCGGTGAGTACTGGCAGGCAGATCTGCAGACGCTGGCAGCGTACATCGACAAGGTCGGTGGATGCATGTCGCTCTTTGATGTACCGCTGCACATGCATTTTTTCCAGGCGTGTCATTCCAACGGGAATTACGATATGCGTCAGATGTTCAACGGGACGCTTGTGCAGAAGGATCCGACCCATGCCGTGACCTTTGTGGCCAATCACGACACACAGAAGGGACAGGCGCTTCAGACTGTCATAGAAAACTGGTTCAAACCGCTCGCTTATGCGATGATCCTCCTGCGTCCACAGGGTTATCCGTGCGTTTTTTACGGCGATTATTACGGCGTGGCCTGTCAGGGCGTTCCGCCTTTCAGGAATGTGATCGACAAACTGCTGCTCGTCCGCCGCGACTGCGTATACGGTGCCTTTCATGATTACGCAGATCATCCGGATATTCTCGGATGGACGCTGGAAGGAGATGACAGACATCCGGGATCAGGGTGCGCTGTTCTTGTCGACGACGGGCCGGGTGGAGAAAAATGTATGTACGTCGGTCGGAATCATGCGGGAGAGATCTTTGTTGATGCGCTGGGTGGTCGTCAGGAGCAGATCCGCATAGGAGATGACGGACAGGCTGTTTTCCCGGTCAGCGGCGGAAATGTCTCGGTGTGGATACGGAAGGATACATCGACAGCAGAGGCGGTGTAGGAGTGATACTACAGAACGAAAGGGAACCGAAGCAGAAGCTCCGGTTCCCTTTATCAATCGGGGTGACAAGATTTGAACTTGCGACCTCGCACTCCCTAAGCGCGCGCTCTAGCCAAGCTGAGCCACACCCCGACAACATCGCTTATTATACTAAAACAGACTTCAAATTGCAACACATTTTAAATTGAAACGAGTTTTGCTTAATTTTGCGATATATGATAGGATGGAATAGTTAAATATAAGTACATGAGGGAAGGAACAAAAATATGTCATCCAGTAATGTGTTTATTCTGTTGGTCATGATCGTCTACCTGCTGTTCATGCTCCTGATCGGTTTCGTTGTATCCAGGAGAAACCAGTCCGTAGGTGATTTCTATCTGGGAGGCAGGAAGCTCGGACCGTTTGTGACAGCAATGAGTGCCGAGGCATCCGATATGAGTTCGTATCTGCTGATGGGACTGCCGGGACTCGCCTATCTGTCGGGTTTAGCGGATGTGGGCTGGACGGCGATCGGACTGGCGGCCGGTACTTATCTGAACTGGCTTTTTGTCGCCAAAAGGATCCGCAGATACACGGCAAAGACAGGATCTATCACGATTCCGGATTTCTTTTCGGACAGGTACGGTGATAAACATCGCATTCTGATGCTGATTGCTGCTGTAGAGATCATTGTTTTCTTCATTCCTTACACAGGTTCCGGCTTTGCTGCGTGCGGGAAGCTTTTTTCCAGCCTTTTCAATGCCGACTATCATATTGCGATGATCATCAGTGCAGCCGTTATCATCGCTTACACCATGACCGGAGGCTTTCTGGCAGCAAGCCTTACGGATCTCATTCAGAGCATTGTCATGACGATAGCCCTGATCATCGTTCTGCTGTTCGGCATCTGGAGTGCCGGTGGCCTGGATGTCGTGATCAGCAATGCTTCACGTCTGCCGGGCTATCTCAGCATGGATATGACATATGATCCGACAACGGGAACCTCGCATGCTTACAGCATCATTACGATTATTTCCACTCTTGCGTGGGGCCTCGGCTACTTCGGCATGCCGCACATCCTGCTTCGTTTTATGGCGATCGAAGATGACAGCAAGCTGAAACTGTCCAGACGGGTTGCTTCTGTCTGGGCGGTGATCTCGATGGGCATTGCTGCCATGATCGGTGTTGTCGGCATGGCGATGAGCAAGGCCGGCGTGATCCCGACGCTCACGGGATCCGATTCTGAAAAAGTTATTGTAAATATCTCAACGCTGATGAGTCAGTATGGCTGGCTGTTCGCTGTATTTGCCGGCATTGTCCTTTCCGGCATTCTGGCAGCAACGATGTCAACGGCTGATTCGCAGCTGCTCGCTGCCTCCTCGTCGGTTTCTGAGAATATCATTCATCAGTTTTTCCACCTCGATCTCGGGGAAAAGACACTTCTGAAGATTGCCCGTGTGAGTCTTCTGATCATTGCCGTGATCGGTATCGGCATTGCATGGAATCCCGACAGTTCAGTCTTCGGCATCGTTTCCTTCGCCTGGGCCGGTTTCGGTGCCTGCTTCGGACCGATCGTGCTTCTTGCGCTTTTCTGGCGCAGATCAAATAAGTATGGCGCGCTGGCAGGCCTTATTTCCGGCGGCATCATGGTGTTTGTCTGGAAATATGCTGTACGTCCGCTCGGCGGTGTCTGGAATATCTATGAGCTGCTGCCGGCATTTCTGGTTGCCATTATCATCAATGTCATCGTGAGTCTGCTGACACCGGCACCAGAGAAAAAGCTCACGGATGTCTTCGACAATGTCAGTGAATCGCTCAGAGCAGACAGGCAAAAGGCCTGAGATTCCGGAAATTCAGAACTTGAGGTTGACATCGATCGGCAAAAATGGTAGTTTGTAACCAATCAAATACATAAATACGTTGAAGAGGAGTAGTAGATCCGAATTCCCGGATACAGAGAGCTGCCGGATGGTGCGAGACAGCTGAAGGATCTGATCGAACTGGCCTCTGAGTGGCTGCCCGAAAGGAAAATATAGAATCAGAATTTTCCGATTAGACGCAGACGTAAACCCGGCGTTACAGGGAAAGGATATCATGGCAAGAGGACCTGAAGGAAATCAAACCGGTGTATCCCATGAGTGCACGCAGGAATGCGTGAATGAAGAGTGGTACCGCGCAGATTATATGCGTCTCTTCCAGTCCCCTTCGGATGGGATTGGAGGGGACGCTGTTTTTATTGTATAAGTCCGTCGCATGCCAGAGGCGGACGGCACACCCGAAGGGCGTGCAAGGCCGACTATGGCTTTGCGACGACAACAAGTATGAGCATGGAGCGATGCGAAGCATCGCGAGAATGCTCATACTTGTAGCGACGCGGGAGCACGCAGTGCGAAGCGGCGCGTAGACTTATACAATATGTCATAGTATTGGGGGTTATTGTATAAGTCCGTCGCATGCCAGAGGCGGACGGCACACCCGAAGGGCGTAGCACCGCGTAGACTTATACAATATGTGGCGCTATTAATAGCATAACTGATTCAGGGAGGAAAAGCATTATGATGAATTACAGAAAGTACACAAAACAGTATTATATGCCGCCGGAAGAATGCTACGACTGGGTAAAAAAGGATTCCATCGACAAAGCTCCGATCTGGTGCAGTGTGGATCTTCGCGATGGCAATCAGGCACTTGTCATTCCCATGGATCTGGATACCAAGATCGAGTTCTTCAAGATGCTCTGTGAAGTCGGTTTCAAAGAAATTGAGGTTGGCTTCCCGGCAGCTTCCGAGACGGAGTTCGTTTTTCTCCGCCGTCTGATCGAAGAAAACCTGATCCCCGAAGATGTGACGGTTCAGGTTCTCACACAGGCCAGAGAGCATATCATCAAGAGAACTTTCGAGGCGCTGGAGGGCTGCAAGAACAAGGCCATCGTTCACGTATATAATTCCACCTCGTTTGCGCAGAGACAGCAGGTTTTCAAGAAGAGCAAGGATGAGATCCTTCAGATCGCTGTCGACGGAGCAAAGCTTCTTCAGGAGCTGACCGATAAGGCCGGTGAGAACTTCCGCTTCGAGTACAGCCCCGAGAGCTTCACAGGAACGGAGCCTGAATATGCACTGCAGGTCTGCAATGCCGTACTCGATGTATGGAAGCCGGAGGCTGACCGCAAGGCCATCATCAATCTGCCGTCCACCGTTGAGCTCTCGATGCCGCATGTATACGCGAGCCAGGTTGAGTATATGTCGAAGCATCTCAACTACAGAGATAACGTTGTGCTTTCGCTTCATCCGCACAATGACCGCGGATGCGGCGTGAGTGACGCAGAGCTCGGTGTGCTGGCAGGTGCTGACCGTGTGGAGGGCACACTCTTCGGAAACGGTGAGCGTACAGGAAACGTTGATATCATCACGCTTGCCATGAACCTCTACATGCAGGGCGTGGATCCGGAGATGCACTTCGACCATATGCCGGAGATCTGCAGGAAATACGAAGAGTTCACCGGTATGCCGGTCGATGACAGAAAGCCTTACTGCGGAAAGCTCGTATACGCGGCATTCTCCGGATCTCATCAGGATGCCATTGCCAAGGGCATGCATTTCCGCCAGGAGAACGATCCGGATCACTGGACGGTTCCGTATCTGCCGATCGATCCTACGGATATCGACAGAAGCTACGATGCCGATGTCATCCGTATCAACAGCCAGTCCGGCAAGGGCGGCGTAGGCTATGTACTGGAGACCAATTATGACCTGATCCTTCCGAAAAAAATGCGTGAGGCCATGGGCTATGCGGCGAAGGATCTGTCCGATCATCTGCACAAGGAACTCAAGCCGGACGAACTGTTCAGCCTGTTCAAGCAGAAGTTTGAGAACATCAAATCGCCGCTGGAAGTCAACGGTGTGCATTTCCGCCAGATGGAAAACGGTATGATCGAAGCTTCCGTCAATGCCAGATACAACAACGGCGAATGGAAGATGGCAAAAGCAGAAGGAAACGGCCGTCTGGATTCCGTGAGCAACGCGCTGAAAAATGCATTCGGTCTGGAATACACCCTGACGACATATCAGGAGCACGCACTCTCCAAGAGCTCGAGCTCAAAGGCCATCGCCTACGTCGGCATCGAAACACCGGAAGGCAAGACCTCCTGGGGTGCTGGTGTAGACCCCGATATCATCCGCGCTTCCATCGATGCGCTGGTGACTGCCATCAACAATCGATAAACATGATCCATTGCGAGCCCGGACAGTTGTTCCGGGCTCGTAACTGTCAGTGCGCAATTTGATACCGGAATACAGATGCCTCCATCCACAAGACCGCAGACGCCTGTAATTTTTTGACCGGCGTGCGGACAATATGATATACTTCTGATGGCATTCAGACTAAACAGTAAGCCGGCTGCGCCGGCAAAGAGGATCATCATACCGGAGGATTAAAAATGCAGGTATTTTACAGCAGTACGAGAGGCGGAGAAAAGGGCGTACCTTCTTCCAGAGCTATTCTGAACGGACTTGCCGGTGACGGCGGGCTCTACGTGCCGGATTCATTCCCGGCACTTGAGGTCTCCTTCGATGATCTCGCCCGTATGGATTACCGGGATCTCGCCTATGAAGTCATGAAGCTTTTTCTTACCGATTTTACGGAGGAGGAACTTCGCAGCTGCATCAATCATGCCTATGACAGCAAATTTGATGTGCCGGAGATCGCTCCGCTGCGCAAAGCGGACGGCGCTTACTTCCTGGAGCTTTTTCACGGCAAAACCATCGCCTTCAAGGATATGGCACTGTCCATTCTTCCCTATCTCATGACGACGGCTGCCCGTAAAAATAAGATCTCCAACAGGATCTGTATTCTGACAGCAACTTCCGGAGATACCGGAAAAGCAGCCATGGCGGGATTTGCCGATGTGCCGGGAACCGAGATCATCGTATTTTTCCCGAAGGACGGCGTGAGTCCGGTTCAGAAACGCCAGATGGTGACACAGAAGGGAAAGAACACGCATGTGGTAGCCATCACGGGCAATTTCGATGACGCTCAGACGGGTGTCAAGAAGATGTTCGGCGACAGACAGCTTGCAGAGGATGCCAGTGCAAAGGAGATTCAGTTCAGTTCTGCCAATTCCATCAATGTCGGCCGGCTGGTACCGCAGGCGGCATATTACGTATACGCTTATGCACAGCTGATCAGAAGCGGTGCAATCAAAGCCGGCGACAGCATCAATATCACGGTGCCGACCGGTAATTTCGGCAATATTCTCGCCGCTTATTATGCAAAACAGATCGGACTTCCGGTGAAAAAACTGATCTGCGCATCCAATCAGAACAACGTGCTTACCGACTTTTTCCACACCGGCATTTATGACAGGAACCGTCCGTTTATCCTGACGACCTCGCCGTCTATGGATATTCTGGTATCCAGTAATCTGGAGCGCCTGATCTATCAGAGCTGCGGAAGGGATGCGGAGAAGACTGCCGCGTTCATGAAACAGCTGCGCGAGACCGGCCGTTACGAGATCACGGATAAAATGAAAGCTGAGCTCGGCGATTTTGTGGCTGAATTTTCTTCTGAGGATGAGGTGGCCGCCGCTATCCGCAAGGTTTATGAAGATGAGCATTATGTCATCGATCCGCACACAGCAGTGGCCGCTTCCGTTTACTTCCGCTACAGAGAAGAGAGCGGCGATGAGACGCCGACGGTCATCGCTTCCACAGCCAGCCCTTACAAGTTCGCACGCGCCGTCCTGCACGCCATCGATGCCGGTAAATTTGACAGCATGACCGATGAGGAGCAGTTTGACGCGCTGCATGAGGTTTCCGGTGTAAAAATACCGAATGCCATTGAAGAGATCCGGACGGCGCCGGTACGCCACAAGACCGTATCGTCTGTGGAGGATATGCAGAAGACCGTCAGAGAGATGCTCGGCATCTGAGGGAAAAGTCATCCATATTATCATGTGGGTGTCATAAGTATGATAACAGTGTTAAAAGATTTCAGCATCCGCTGACATGAGGATAAGGCTGCATGGGGCTTCTGGAAGATACGATACAGCAGATCCGGCCGGCGGACAGTCACGCGGAGAACGCGGCTGCCCGCCACTGGGATGCCATTGCCCATCCGCTTCACAGCCTCGGCAAACTGGAGGATGTGATCGTCCGGATTGCCGGCATACAGGAAACACCGGATGTCTGTCTGGACAGAAAATGTCTCGTCGTGATGTGCGCTGACAACGGGGTAGTTGCAGAGGGAGTGACCCAGACGGGACAGGAAGTGACGGCGCAGGTCGCCGAAAACTTTCTGACGGACAAGGCAACGGCTGCCATTCTCTGCAGAGAGGCCGGCGCGGATATTTTTCCGATCGATATCGGTATGGCGAGGGATACAAAGGTCCGCCGCTGTAAGACGCTCTATGGAACGAAGGATATGGCCACAGAACCTGCCATGACGAGGCAGGAGGCAGTGCAAGCTGTGGAGACCGGCATCCGGATCGCGCAGGAGAAAGCTGCTGCAGGATACCGGATCATCGCGACAGGAGAAATGGGCATCGGCAATACGACGACGAGCAGTGCCATGGCTTCTGTTCTCCTTGACCAGCCAGTGGAGCGCATGACGGGCAGAGGTGCCGGGCTTTCTACCGCAGGTCTTCAACGCAAAATCTGGGTGATCCATCAGAGTATAGAGAAAAACAGACCGGATCCGGCGAATCCTCTCGATGTCCTCGCCAAGGTCGGCGGGCTGGATATTGCCGGGATGACAGGTCTGTATCTGGGAGGTGCAGCCTGCCGTGTGCCGGTGGTGATCGATGGCTTTATTTCGGCTGTCGCGGCGCTGACAGCGGTAAGGATCTGTCCGGCTGCGGCTGCTTTTCTGATTCCGTCGCATGTATCAGATGAGCCGGCGACACCGCTGATCCTGGATGCGCTGGGGTTGAGCCCGTTTCTCACCTGCAACATGCGTCTGGGCGAAGGAACCGGTGCTGTCATGCTTTTTCCGCTGCTGGATATGACGCTCAGGGTGTATAAAAGCATGTCGACGTTTGAGGAAGACGACATCGAGGCGTACAAACCTCTGACTTAATCTGATATTTTTTATGATCACAAACTGCATAAGTCCACGCATTCTTACGCATTAGATGCTTCTGCATCACTGCGGTTTGTTCAGAGCACAGATGTTCAGGGTTCACTGACGGACGCACACAGCAAGTGTTCCGAATACCGGACGCGTGCAGTTACAGTACAGGTAAAAAGATGATACATTTGATCACAGGCGGTGCCGCAAGCGGAAAATCAGAATATGCAGAATCACAGGTCCTGGCATCGGGATGTAAGAACAGGCTCTATGTAGCAACGATGTCAGCCGGTACAGATCCTGAAAATCTGGAGCGGATTCGAAAGCACAGGGAACGCAGAAAAGATATGGGCTTTAAGACTATTGAGTGTTCTCTTATGCTCTCAGATATTACAGTGCCGGAAGACTGTGCCGTACTTCTTGAGGACCTGCCGAATCTGCTGGCAAACGAGATGTATCTGCCGAACGGTATTGGCATCCATGCGCTCGGCCGCATCATGCAGGGCATTCAATATCTGGACCAGGCATCCGATGAATTGTACATTGTCACGGACGATGTCTTTGCTGATTCATGCTCTTATGAGGGCGGAACGAAACTGTATATGCAGCTGCTCGGCCTGATCAGTCAGAATCTCACAAGTCTCGCGGAAAGCGTCACGGAGGTTGTGTACGGTATACCAGTGAAAATAAAATAAACCGTATTAGTTCACGCCCAGACACATCCGGTATGCGACCGGACTTATCATATGATGTGGGTGTCATAAGTATGATAACAGGATTGATACGCGCTCTCGCAATCCTGTTATCATCTATATAAATGGGAGCCCTGGTTCAATGAAGACAATCATGCAGAGCCTGTTTTCGGCTTTTTCCATGTATTCCAGAATTCCTGTACCGAACATTCAGTGGTCAAAGGACAGCATGCGCTACGCCATGTGCTTTTTTCCATGGGTGGGCGCTGTGATCGGGCTTCTGGAATATTTGTGTTTTCTGCCGTATCAGGCGGGCGTTTTCGGAGCTCTGCTGTATGCGGCTGTGGCTGTCACTGTGCCGGTTGCCGTGACGGGCGCCATCCATCTGGACGGATTTATGGATACCTGTGATGCACTGTCGTCATGGCGGAGCAGAGAAGAGCGCCTGAGGATCATGAAGGATTCTCACACAGGGGCGAAGGCGGTGATCTGGGTATGCATTTACTTCCTTCTCGCTTTCGGGCTTGCTTCTGAAGTGACGGAAACACTGATCGTTCCCCTCTGCATGATTTTTCCACTGGCAAGGACGTATTCGGCATATTCCGTCTTTTCGCCGTATTTTCCGAAGGCGAACCCGGAGGGAACGCTGGCGGCTTTTTCTGATACAGCGGAGAAAAAGACCGTTCGGGTGGTCTGTCTGTGTTACCTGGTTCTGATCGCCGTACTGATGATCTTCACGGGCGGTTTACCGGGCGTATGTATCTGTGGAACCGGTCTGGCATCATTTTTTCTGTACAGGCATATCTGCATGAAGTATTTCGGCGGAACGACAGGAGATCTTGCCGGATTTTTTGTGACTTACAGTGAACTCCTCATGCTGGCGGCAGGGGTGATCGCAGCTGCTGTCTGCAGGTGGGCGGCGGTTTGATGAAAATCAATTGTGCAGGAGATATGAACAATGAAAATGGTAGTAGGCGGCGCGTATGAGGGAAAAACCGATTACGCCAGATGGCAGTTTGGCCTTTCGGAAGGTGATATTGCAGACGGACTTGAATGCACGCAGCGTGAACTCCTGAACTGCAAATGCGTGAAGCATGCGGAGGAACTGGTGCGCAGGACATTGAAAAGGGGCGGTGATCCCATGCAGCTTGCGGAAAACATGATCCGCTTCAATCCGGATATGATCGTAATCGCCAACGAAGTGGGATGCGGCATTGTACCTGTCAACAGCGAAGAGAGGGCGTTCCGTGAGGCGGCCGGACGTTTCTGTACGAGACTCGCTTCTTTTTCCGATGAAGTCCACCGTGTGGTCTACGGGCAGGGCGTGATCATCAAGAAAGAGCAGAGAACATGATCCTCTATATGTTTCGTCATGCGGCTGTGCAGGGCAACCGGGAACTGAGATATGTGGGTACGACAGATGAATCCATTCTGCCGGAGGAAAGAGAAAAAATGGAGCTGCGGCGACATGCTTTTGCCGCCGAAAAAAGGTGGAAAGAGCCGGACCGGGTATTCGTGAGCCCGCTGATCCGCTGTCGCGAGACCGCCGCCATTCTTTTTCCGTCATCTGAGCAGACGCTCGTCCCGGAATTCAGGGAAATATCATTTGGGCGTTTTGAAAATAAAAATTACCGCGAGCTCACCGGAGATCCGGATTACCAGCGCTGGATCGACAGCGGCGGGACGATGCGTTTCCCTGACGGCGAATCGCGCGAGGAATTCCAGAAAAGATGTCTGGAAGGCTTTGACAGGATCATGGACGAATGCCGGAATGCCCACGCAAAGAGGGCGGCCATGATCGTACACGGCGGTACCGTGATGAGTATTCTGTCGGCTTACGGGAAGCCGGCGGGCGATTACTACAGCTTTCAGGTGCACCCGGGTTGCGGTTATCGGCTGGATGTGGATGTAAAGCGCTACAGAAAAAAAGGCGTGAAGATCGTTAAAGCTTTGTGCTGATAATGCGGGCCACCCCGGGAGGGCATGTGAACAGTAACGAAACGTATGACACGATAAGAAAAGGTTCTGCATCCGATACGGATCAAGGTTCTGGAAATGCGGGCGGGACGGGCTTTGTGACCGTCAATCAGAAAAAAATGCGTCTGGGCTATACAACCGGATCGTGTGCCGCAGCGGCTGCCGGTGCGGCGGCTGTCATGCTGATGATCGGTAAACCGGTAAGAGAAACTGTTCTTGTCACACCGGCAGGCGTTACACTGTATCTGAACGTGGAAGATCCCCGCATAGAACGCGATGGCCCGGATACCGTGTCGGCGTCCTGCGGTGTTCGCAAGGATGCAGGGGACGATATCGATGTGACGGACGGTATCCTGATCTGCGCGGAAGTGCGGAAATCGAAGAAGCAGGGAATACGGATCGACGGCGGCGAAGGTGTCGGACGTGTCACAAAAGCGGGACTGGATCAGCCGACCGGCCATGCGGCGATCAATTCCGTTCCGCGGCAGATGATCGCCGGAGCCGTACAGAAAGCACTGGACGATGCCGGATTTGCCGGCGGAGCGGACGTCGTGATCTCGGTGCCCGATGGTGAAGAGATTGCCTCAAAGACGTTTAATCCAAGGCTCGGTATCGTCGGCGGTATTTCCATCCTCGGAACAACGGGCCTGGTTTATCCCATGAGCAGCAAAGCACTGGTAGATTCCATCCGCGTGGAGATGAAAATGCGCCGGGCAAACAGCGGTTCCTGGCTTTGTCTGGCACCGGGGAATTACGGTGAACGCTATGCGCTGGATGTGCTGGGGATTGATCCGGAGAAAGAAACGCAGTGCAGCAATTACATCGGGGAATCCATCGATGCAGCCGTTGAATATGGGTTTGACGGGATCCTTTTTGTCTCGCATATCGGTAAATTTGTCAAGGTGGCAGGCGGGATCATGAATACGCATTCCCACGAGGCGGACTGTCGGATGGAACTTCTTGCCGCTGCGGCTCTCAGGGCCGGCGCGGATGCCGACCTCGCGCGGCGGATCCTGGCGTGCAATACGACGGATGATGCGCTGGACATCCTTCTGCAGTACGAAGGGAAATTTTCGAATCAGCAACCTGATGATGAAAAAAACGTCGCACAAAATGACAGTCAGAATATTGGGAATAGTGTGTCACATTGCGACAGTGAGGATTCTATGACTTCCCGCACCATGCAGAACATCATGGTGGCAATATCAGATCATCTCGCGTTTCGAAGCGGCGGGAAGCTGAAGACTGGTGCCATTATTTTTTCATCGAAACACGAAATATCTGCGGCAACGGAGAATGCGGAGGAACTGCTCGGTCATCTGAAGCTGACTCCATGCAGCAATATAGTCAGCTGATCAAAGGTAACTGGCTTAGTCCGGCGATCAGAGCGGAGACAGGATCTCAGACGTAACAGGATCCTGTCATAAACAGGATCAGAACGTGGCAGAACAGAACAGGTGAAAATATACAGGAGTGCGAAGAATGGTACATTTTGTGGGAGCAGGTTGCGGCGCGCCGGATCTGATCACCGTGCGCGGTGAAAAATATCTGGAGAAAGCGGATTGCGTGATCTATGCGGGATCCCTTGTCAATCCAGCACTTCTTCAGTCGGTAAAAGAAGGCTGTGAGATTCATAATTCCGCAGAAATGACGCTGGAAGAGGTCGTTCGTGTCATGCAGCAGTCCGAGGAAAAAGGATGGATGACCGTGCGGCTGCACACAGGTGATCCCTGCCTGTATGGAGCCATCCGCGAGCAGATGGATGCGCTGGACAGCCTCGGCATTGCCTATGACTGGACGCCGGGTGTCAGTTCCTTCTGCGGTGCAGCGGCAGCGCTGCATATGGAATACACGCTGCCCGGTATCTCACAGAGCGTGATCATCACGAGAATGGCCGGAAGGACACCGGTGCCGGAGAAGGAGAGTATCCGGGCGCTGGCTGCGCATGGGGCGACCATGGTTATTTTTCTCAGTGCCGGTATGACCGAAGGACTGACAGAAGAGCTGGAGAAGGGCGGCATGTCAGCGGATACCCCGGCGGCGATCGTTTACCGCGCCAGCTGGCCGGATGAGAAAACTGTTCTGTGTACGGTGGGAACACTGCATGATGCGGCAAAAGCAAACGGCATCAGCAAAACTGCGCTGATCATCGTGGGAGAAGCGGTGCGGCAGGCGAATTATGACCGGTCAAAGCTGTATGATCCGTGTTTTACGACGGAATTCCGTCAGAGCAGATAACCAGGGGCAGAATTTCTGTCAGGGCAGATAACCGGAGAGCGGCAAGGGTAAAAAATACAGCGGAGAACAGAAATTAATGAAAAGAGTTACTGCGGGAAACCGTATTATCAGAATGTGACGGGGAAGCATTGAACTGGTTATGTAACTGGAGATTATGATGTCAGGTGGGGTTTGATCAAAAATGAAAACGGCAGTGATCTGTTTTACAGAAAAGGGCTATGCACTGGAGGACAGGATCCGGAAGGTGTTTGAAGAGCTGCCTTCCGGAAAAGAAAAGGCAGAGGTGAAGCTTTTCGGCAAAGGAAAATATGTCAGAAACCTCTGCAAAATGGAAGACTCCTACGCCAGATATGTGGATAAGCCGGTACAGACCTGGGCAGGGAGATGTTTTGAAAAATACGACATGATTATTTTTATCGGAGCTGCAGGGATCGCCGTCCGCGCGATCGCACCATTTGTCCGTGACAAGAGAACGGATCCAGCGGTGATCGTCATGGATGAATGTGGCAAATTCTGTATCTCCCTGCTCTCCGGGCATATCGGCGGCGCAAATGAAATGGTGAGGGTCCTCGCATCGGCGCTGAACTGCATACCGGTCATCACGACGGCAACGGATGTGAGCAGCCGTTTCGCTGTTGACAGCTATGCTGTCAGAAACGGTATGCAGATCTCCAATATGACGTATGCCAAAGAGGTTTCGGCGGCCCTCCTCGCGGAAGAGCCTGTCGGTTTCTATACAAATTTTGAGGTCGAGGGTAATCTGCCTGACGGCATATACTGGGCGGAGAAGCTCGGGCAGGCCAGAGAAGACAAGGCAGAGGATCCCAATGGCACATCCCTCGGCATCTACATCAGTCCGTCGTACAACCGGGCCTATTTTGACCACACGCTGTGGCTGATCCCGAGGTGCCTGACACTGGGCATCGGATGCAAAAAGGATACGCCCATGGCGAAGATCGAGAAACTCGTCGATGATACACTCCGGGCTTACAGCCTCTATCCTGAGGCCATCGCCTCTGTCGCGACGATCGATCTCAAAAAAGATGAACCGGGGCTTCTGCGTTTCTGTCAGATTCACAACGTTCCGCTGCACACATACACGGCGTCTGAACTGAACAGCCTGCAGGGGAGCTTCACCGGCTCAAATTTTGTGAAAGAGGTCACGGGCGTTGACAATGTCTGTGAGCGAAGTTCGGTGATCGATGCCGGTGGGGATCTGATCATCCGGAAACAGTCGGCCGACGGGGTGACGCTGGCTGTGGCGATGAATCATCTCGTGATTAAATTTTAGAGATGGTTGCGGTTTGGAAGCATCTGTATATCTGCACATTTTGCAATGATTAAGGAGACCTGCTGCAGATGAATAAGTTACTCTATGCCATCGGCATCGGACCCGGCGGCAGAGAAGGAATTACGATCGCCGCGGAAGAAGCCATGCAGTCCTGTGACACGATCGTCGGTTATTCCGTTTATATTGATCTGGTAAAAGACCGTCTTCCGGGGAAAAAATTTATCAGCACACCGATGACAAAAGAGACGGACCGCTGCCGGCTGGCGCTTGAGGAAGCCAATGGCGGACATGCGACGGCTATGATCTGCAGCGGAGACGCCGGTGTGTACGGGATGGCATCGCTTTTATACCAGATGCGTGACGCATATCCGGAGGTAGAGATCCGTGTGATTCCGGGCGTGACAGCTGCTCTGAGCGGCGCGGCGCTTCTCGGATCACCGCTTTCCTGTGATTTCTGCGCTATCAGCCTTTCCGACTATCTGACGCCGGCCGATGTGATCGAGAAGAGGCTGAAGGCTGCCGGCGAGGGCGATTTCTGCATCGTCCTGTATAATCCGGGCAGCAGGAAGCGGAAGGGATATCTGGCGAAGGCCTGTGATATCCTGCTCGCTTACAGGGATCCCGGAACGATATGCGGTATCGTCCGCAATATCGGAAGAGAGGGAGAAGAAGCGATGGTGCTTTCGCTCGAACAGCTCCGCAGCACGGAACCTGATATGTTCACAACGGTATTCATCGGTAATTCGACCACGCTGGAAATCGCCGGCAGGATGGTGACACCAAGGGGATATCAACTCTGAGCTTGCAGAGACTGTCGAGTGGATATCAGCTTTGAGAAATACAGAAGTTTTCGAGAGGCTGCGATATTGAAAGATACGTACATTTTCCTTTTTGCGGGCACGACTGAGGGAAGAGAAATCGCAGAAGCCATTGCAAATGACGGCAGATGGCGGACGCGCGTATACACGGCTACTGCCTATGGCAGTACGCTGATCCCGGAGGTGGCGCCGCTCATTCACGTGAGCGGGCGTCTGGATGCGGCACAGATGGCGGAGGAGTTTATCGCTTATGCAGCGCCGGGGGCAGTTGTCATTGACGCGACCCATCCGTATGCCGTCGAAGTAACCAAAAATATCCGCCTGGCAGCTGAAAAGGCCGGCCTTCGGTGTATCCGTGTGAAACGCGCGGAGGAGCTCTCCGATCTCCTTTCCGGATGTGCGTGGACGGCAGTCGCGGACAGCAGGAAAGCTGCTGAATTTCTCAGCGGGACGGAGGGCAATATTTTTCTGACGACGGGCAGCAGAGATATCGGCGATTATACCGTCATTCCGGGTTACCGCGACCGGCTTTTTGCCCGTGTGCTGCCGCTGCCGGATGTCGTGAGAAAGTGCACGGAGCTCGGAATCGCCGGCCGGCATCTGATCTGCATGCAGGGACCGTTCTCCGAGGAGCTGAATGAGGTGATGTTCCGGGAAACAGAGGCCCGGTATGTGGTCACCAAGGAGTCAGGTAAAAACGGCGGATTTGATGAAAAAATAGCTGCCGCGCGCAAGACGGGCTGCCATCTGGTCGTGCTCACGCGGCCGAAGGAGTGCAGTGATGCGGTGTCGGTGGAGAAGTGTCTGGAGATGCTGCGGGATCTGGACAGGTAAACGTCGTATTATTAAGAGGACGTGAACAGCTGACACAGCGACTGGCTCACTCACGACGAAAAACGTACAATGTTCGCCGGTCATCTGTGGCAGCTTTTCACTGCTTCCCGGGTTTCTGAATGAAGCATTGCACAGATACATATAGTATGTGGAGCGTTTTATCGTATGATGGTTAGTATGTGACGTAAAGCTTACTATGGAGGTCGCATATGCGTGAGATCGCACTGATTGGCATCGGCATGGGTTATGCCGGAGGCCTGACAATAGAGGCACAGGATTTTATTCAGAAGGCGGATCTGCTGATCGGGGCGGAGCGCATGCTGCACAGTGAGGCTGCCGCTTCGGCGAAAGAAGATGCGACTCGTGTAAAGGCGTATCTGCCGGATGATGTGCTCGGCGTGATCAGGGATCATCCCGAGGCGGAAAAGATCGCTGTCCTGCTCTCCGGGGATACCGGATTTTACAGCGGTGCGGAGAAACTGCTTCGTGTGCTTCCGCAGGAAACACGCGTAATGCCGGGAATTTCCTGCGTTTCTTATTTCTGCAGCAGGGTGCATCGCTCATGGCAGGACCTTCACCTCATCAGTCTGCATGGGAATCAGAGCAATATCGTCGGCGAAGTCCTCTATCATCCGCATACATTTGCTATCCTCGGCAGCAGAGACGGTGTATCCGATGTGTGCAGCCGTCTTGAAAAATTCGGCCTTGGCGAAGCCAGTGTCACCATCGGATGTGATCTCGGTTCGCCAATGGAACATATTCTGACAGGGCGGCCGGCTGAATTTATCGGAAAAGATTTCAGCGCGCTTTCCGTGATCCTGATCGACAGACCGGAACTTCAGCAAGATCCCGCATGTTGGGTTATGGGCTCTGTGCCGGACAGCGCTTTTATCCGCGGCAAGGTGCCGATGACAAAGGAAGAGGTTCGTACCGCTTCACTGGCGCATCTGCAGCTGACGCCGGATGCTGTTGTCTATGACATCGGCGCAGGAACGGGATCAGTCACCATGTGCGCCGCTCTCAGGGCATATCGGGGACAGGTCTTTGCCATTGAGCAGAAACCGGAAGCCGTTGAACTGATCCGGCAGAATATGCTGAAATTTCACGCGGCAAACGTGCATGTGATCGCAGGCACAGCACCGGAAGCCCTAAAGGGTCTTCCGGCGCCGACCCATGTGTTTATCGGTGGAAGCGGAGGAAGGATAGGAGATATCGTTCAAATGGTTATGACGGCAAATCCGTCTGTACGGATCGTGATCAATGCCGTAACACTCGAGACACTGAGTGCCGCACTCGCCGCACTGAAGGAAAACGGTCTGACGGATCCTGATGTCGTCTGTCTGTCAGCCGCCAGAGCGATGAAGGCAGGAAGGTATCATCTGATGCGCGGGGAGGATCCCGTATACATCCTGACCGTCGGGGCCTAGTTTGTTTTTCTCATTGAGGATTCATACAGGAAGTACCGTTCAGAAGTCTCCATGTGTGACAGTGGCAGTCCAAAAGTAAAGGTGTATATCATTATGAAGATCAATCGCTTCATGATCGCCGCCGTTTCGAGCGGCTCTGGTAAAACGCTCATCACCTGCGGTCTTCTCAGGCTGCTGCAGGAGCAGGGAATGACACCGGTATCCTTCAAGTGCGGCCCGGATTTCATCGATCCCATGTTCCACACAACGGTCCTCGGTACGAAGAGCAGAAATCTGGACCCGTGGTTCACGGACGGAGGCCGAACAAGAATGCTGATGGCAACCCGCGCTGAGCAGGCAGATATCGCTGTGCTGGAGGGCGTCATGGGATTTTATGACGGCATCTCTCCGGATTCTTCCGTCGGCGGCTCCGCTGATCTCGCTGAGGTGACCCGCACACCCGTCCTTCTCGTTGTTCCGGCACACGGCATGAGCCGTTCGGTTCTGCCGCTGATCCACGGATTCCTCAGCTTTCCGGGCGGTCAGATGATCCGGGGCATTATTCTCAACCGTGTGTCGGCTTCATTTTTCCCCACTCTGAAAAAAATGATCGAGACCGAGACCGGCATTCCGGTTGTTGGATATGTGCCGAAGCTTGATGCGTCGATGACGCTGGAGAGCAGGCATCTGGGTCTCGTCATGCCTGACGAGATTCCCGGCCTTCAGGAGAAGCTCGGGCAGCTGGCAGGACTGTTTCAGCGGACAATGGATCTGAAGCAGATTCTGGCGATCGCAGACAGCGCGCCCGACATTCCGGATGAGGAGATACAGCGTGAGGAAGATCGTGTGCGGATGGAAATGATGCCGGATGTCAGGGGGCGGGAATCTGATCACAACCCGAAAGCCGGTGCTTCAAATCCGGATGCTGGTGCTTCAGCAGAGGGCTATGAGCGGAAAAACGGTGTGTACGTTGCAGATAAAAGCCATGCGAAAGCAGGACAGTACGATATCCCGGCCGGCAGACTTCGCATAGGTCTCGCACGGGACGAGGCCTTCTGCTTCATGTATGAAGATAATCTCGAACTTCTGCGTCAGTTCGGCGCGGAACTGGTTCCTTTTTCCCCGATGCGTGATGAGAAGCTGCCGGAAAATCTCGACGGGCTCCTTCTGCACGGCGGATATCCGGAACTTCACGCAGAAGCCCTGTCGAAGAACGAATCCATGCGTCGTGCCATCCGTGACGCCATCACAGGCGGCATGCCCGTACAGGCGGAGTGCGGAGGTTTTCTCTATCTGCATCGGACACTGACAGATCAGAAGGGCCAGACGTATCCTCTTGTTGGTATGTTTCCTGAAAAAGCATATGACACCGGTCATCTGACGCGATTCGGCTATGTGGAACTCAGAGAGGGCAGATTTTTCGGCAGAGATGTCGGTCCCGTGCGTGCTCATGAATTTCATTATTATGAGTCGGATAATCCGGGCAGCGCCATGCTGGCGGTCAAACCGTCCGGCAAAAGGAGCTGGCGCTGCGTCAGGGAGACGAACGCGATGTATGCCGGCTTTCCACATCTTTATTACTACGCAAATCCCGGTGTGGCTGCGGCATTCCTCGACCGGTGCTGGCAATACAGTCAGCGCAGAATGCTGTAAGTGCACAACCGGCACTTCGAGGACTTATGTAAGTTTAATATCTGCAAACGGAGGACGTAACTTATGGCAGAACTGATCCGGCGCGACCCGGTGCTCTTTGCCGCTGTGGCCGGCTTTATTCTGGATCTCATCATCGGGGATCCACACAGCTGGTATCACCCGGTGCAGCTGATCGGAAAACTGATCTCGGGATGTGAGCGAATGTACCGGCGGATCTTCGGCACCCGGGAGCGGACTGCCGGCGTGTTCTGTGCCTGCACTGTTCTTCTGATCAGCACAGCTGTGCCGTGTCTGCTGCTTCGTCTGTTCTATCATCTGAATTTCTGGGTCGGATTTGCACTTGAGACCTGGTGGTGCGGCCGCCTGCTGGCTGCACGCTCTCTGCGCGATGAGACCATGCGGGTGTACCGGGCTGTTATGACCGGCGATCTCAGTCAGGCGCGGCAGGCAGTGTCCATGGTGGTCGGCCGGGACACAGAGCGGCTGGACATGACAGGCGTGGTGAAAGCCGCTGTGGAGACGACGGCAGAAAACGCCTCCGACGGTGAGACCGCTCCGCTTTTCTATTTGATGCTGTTCGGTGCAGCCGGTGGATTTTTTTATAAGGCTGTGAATACCATGGATTCGATGATCGGTTATAAAAATGACCGCTACATCCGCTTCGGTACCTTCGCCGCCCGTCTCGACGATGTGCTGAACTTTCTGCCGGCGCGTCTCTGCGGCATTCTGATGTGTCTTGCGGCAGGCCTGCTCCGCATGGATGGAAAAAATGCACTGCGTATTTTTGTGCGCGACAGGAAAAAACATGACAGCCCGAATTCCGCACACACGGAGGCTGCCATGGCCGGCGCGCTGGATGTCCAGCTGGCCGGCGACGCCTGGTATTTCGGTAAGCTGCATAAGAAGCAGTTTCTGGGAGATCCGGTCAGGGCCGTTGTCCCGGAGGATATTCCGCGTGCGAACAGGCTGATGATCGCCACATCCGTACTTGTGCTTCTGCTGCTGGCGGCACTGCGTATAACAGTCAGAATATTGTTGTAATTTATCACCGGATGGGCAGAGGTATCACAGGGTACATCATGCGCTCCTGATATCATGTTATTCACAGCTCAATGGTTTGTATGAAGAATGAACTGAGCCCGTGTGATGTTGTGGTTGAAAATGGAGAATGAAAAATGACGGATATGCATATCCATGGCGGTGATGTCTACCGCCACCCGGATGTTGTTGATTTTTCTGTGAATCTGAATCCCCTTGGCCCGCCTCCCGGCGTGACAGAGGCCGTGCGGGAGAGCGCAGCCTTTATTGCGCGCTATCCTGACGCGAGGAAAGAAGAGTTGACACGGCTGCTCGCTGCGCGTGAAAATGTGCCGGCTGAGGAACTGATCTTCGGAAACGGCGCCGCGGAACTGATCTTTCTGTGGGCAGAGGCCGTCAGGCCGCATCGGGCAGTGCTCGCCGCGCCATGTTTTGCCGAATACGCCCGGGCTCTCAGGGCAGCCGGCTGTGACGATATTGTTATGCACATGCGTGGCATCGAGAACGGATTCCGCCTGACGGAAAAAATACTGGATAAGCTCACAGAAGACACCGATGCGCTGATTCTCTGTAATCCCGAGAATCCCACCGGACTTCTTGCAGATCCCGGTCTCATGGAAGACATCATCCGGCGCTGCGCGGCGAATGGCATCAGTCTGATGGTCGATGAGTGCTTTCTTGCACTCTGTGACGTCGGAGAAGACAGATCGGTCAGGAAATATATGGAAACCAACCATAATATTTTTCTCCTGAATGCCTTTACCAAAACCTACGCGATGGCAGGTCTGCGGCTCGGTTACGGCACGACCTGTGACCGCGCGCTTCTGGAGCGGATGCAATCCCTCTGTCAGCCATGGAATGTCTCGATTCCTGCTCAGATGGCAGGCGTTGCTGCGCTTCGGACGGATCCTTCCTATCTGACGCGTTCACGTCAGGTCATAGGAAAGGAAAGAGCGTATCTTCTGGGGGAGCTGAACAGGATCGGACTCTGGACCTCGGAGGCAATGGCCAACTACATTCTTTTTCGTGTTCCGGAGGGGAAAAACGGCGGATTTGAAGGACGGCTTCTCCGCGAGGGTATCCTGATCCGTGACTGCAGCAATTATACCGGCCTTGGCCCCGGTTATTTCCGCGTGGCCGTCCGGCTGCATGAAGACAATGTAAAGCTGATAAGCACTTTACGGAGGCTGCTGATATGAAGAAATCTGCCAAATCCATCATGATTCAGGGCACGATGTCCAATGTCGGGAAAAGCCTGATCGCTGCCGGTCTCTGCCGCATCTACGCGGAAAGAGGTTTGCGTGTGGCACCTTTCAAAGGGCAGAATATGGCGCTGAATTCCTACATTACGTCGGAAGGGCTGGAGATGGGACGTGCACAGGTCATGCAGGCGGAATGTGCGGGCATCGCACCGGATGTGCGCATGAACCCTGTCCTGCTGAAACCTGTCAGCGACATGGGCTCGTCGGTCATCGTCAACGGCGAAGTGCTTGGGACCATGAAGGCGGCGGATTATTACCGTTTTAAACCGAATCTGATACCAAAGGTCCGTGAGGCTTACGAATCCCTGGCCTCCGAAAATGATCTGATCGTCATTGAGGGCGCAGGAAGTCCGGCGGAGATCAACCTGAAGGATGCCGACGGCTTTGTGAATATGGGCATGGCAAAAATAGCGAAGGCGCCGGTGCTTCTCGTCGGGGATATCGACAGGGGCGGCGTTTTTGCCCAGCTCGAGGGCACGGTCCATTTGCTGGATCCCGATGAACGCGCCATGGTAAAAGGCCTGATCATCAATAAATTCCGCGGCGATATCCACCTGCTGGATTCCGGCGTCAGGATGATCGAAGCGATCACAGGAATCCCCGTACTCGGTGTGACGCCGTATATGCAGCTCGATGTGGATGACGAGGACAGTCTTACGGAGCGGTTCCACGCGAAAAACAGTTCCGACGACGCTGCGATCGATATCGCCGTGATCCGTCTTTCGCGCATTTCGAATTTTACCGATTTCAATGCCTTCGATCTGGTCAGCGGCGTTTCGATTCGTTACTGCTCCTCCGTCCGCAGCCTCGGAAATCCGGATATGATCCTTATTCCCGGTTCGAAAAATACAATGGATGACCTTCAGTGGATGCGGGACAACGGCCTTGAGCAGGCAATACGGGATAAAGCGGAAGAGGGCACCGTGATCTTCGGCGTGTGCGGCGGCTATCAGATGCTCGGAGAGAGCATATCTGATCCGCAGGGCGTGGAAGCAGGCGGCACGATGCGCGGCATGGGGCTTCTGCCCGTAAAAACCGTATTCGCCGGACAGAAAACCCGTCTCCAGGTTGCCGGAACCGTACAGAATACCGGCGGAATCCTGTCTTCTGTCAGCGGTCAGGAGATCAGAGGATATGAGATCCACAATGGCGTCACGGAGAGAGCGGAGTACTGCCAGCCGTTCGCTGTGCTGCATACAGAGAGTAAATCAGAAGCAAATGTGTTCCGTGAGGAAGGCGCATTTGATGCCTCTGATACAATCATTGAAGATGGCGCCCAGCACGGCAATGTTTACGGCACCTACGTACACGGCATTTTTGATCACGCGGATGCGGCGGGCAGGATCGCCCGGGCACTTGCCGCGAAGAAGGGCATTGATCCGTCCGGAATCAGCGGCACCGATTACCGTGAATACAAGGAATCACAGTACGATATTCTCGCTGATACGCTGAAAAAATATCTGGACATGGATGCCATCGACCGCATCATTCAAAACGGTATTTGAATTGGACGGCTGCAACATTTATTGTTTGCATCTTAGCGTGAGAATCAAAAAACTGCCAATAAGTACACCTCAACTGTGGAGATCATTCCTTATGGAGAATCAGGATGGAAATAAAGAATATCAGACCCGGAGACATTGAAAAGAAGAGCTTTGAGATTATTGCCGATGAATTGAAGAAGAGAAATATCACACTGATACCTGGTACGGAGTCGATTGTCATGCGCTGTATCCATACCAGCGCTGATTTCGACTATGCGGAAAGCCTGTATTTTTCCGATGGTGTCATTGACAGAGCCATCGAGGCACTCCGGTCCGGCGCGGATATTGTGACGGATACGCAGATGGCCATGGCCGGGATCAGTAAAAAGACACTGGCTCGCTTCGGCGGTCAGGTTCACTGCTTCATGGCTGATGAGGATGTGGCTGAAGAAGCAAAGCGGAGAGGTGTAACCCGTGCTGTTGTCAGCATGGAAAAAGCGTCGAAGCTGGAAAAGCCGCTGATCTTTGCCATTGGCAATGCGCCGACGGCACTGATCCGCACGGCTGAGCTGTATGAACAGGGAAAAATCCGGCCGGAAGCCGTGATCGGCGTTCCCGTCGGATTTGTCAACGTCGTTGCATCCAAGGAAAAGATCATGCAGACTGGTGTACCCTGCATCGTAGCCAGAGGACGCAAGGGTGGCAGCAATATCGCTGCCTGCATCTGCAATGCACTTCTGTATACAGCCTCGGGCAGGAAACTCACCTGAGACAAATGTCACGAATCCGGTATTCAGGGTCGGGAAGGACGATCATCATTGTCATATCGATAGCAACGATAGCCATTGCGATTTTCGCACTGCCCGCTGTCATGAAAAAGCAGCAGAAAGACTATTCCTCCCACCCGTCCATCATCCGGTAGGTGATCAGGATTTCATGCACGGACTGATCGGGTTTCAGCGTTTTCTTCAGATCATAGGTATCGGAAGATGACGGGAGACTGTAGTCATCATCGAGCATTTCTGTCTCGATCCAGTCGTGAGCGGCAGATCGCGCGTTTTCCAGTACGTCGTCGAGAGAGTCACCGACCGCTTTGCAGTCCTCCAGATCCGGAAAAAAAGCTGTGAATTCTTCATCAGATACTTTGGTTACGATAGCAGGATAATAAAATTTCATGTGATACACCTCTTGATATTATGTTGAAGTAAAGTTTTGCATACAGTTAACGGCTGCCACAGGGATCAACTTACTGTACGTTTTTCTGTGTCATCCTGATAACTGGCTGGCGCAACCTGTGTTTAATAATCTTAGCTTATACAGTGTAGCATCCTGATCTCCGGATAACAAGCGCACAGAACTCAAAGGATAGAGGTCTGTCACACGTCCGTCTGACGCAAAACGGTTGCCATGACTGCCTCGGAATAGTAAAATTATGTCATGAAACGAAAATTGATTGCCGTCATATTATGGGTCGCCATCTGGGAATGCCTTTCTCTGGCAGTAAAGAATCCGCTGCTCCTGGCTGATCCGTGGGACACCCTGCAGGCGCTTGGCAGGCTCGCTGTAACCGCTGATTTCTGGCTGTCGATGCTGAACACTTCGCTGCATATTCTCTGCGGTTTTGCTGTGGGGAGTCTTCTTGGCATCATAACAGCGGCAGCAGCGTACCGATACCGGTGGTTTTCGGATTTTTTCGGCGTGTTTATGCAGGCGATAAAATCTGTGCCGGTTGTCAGCTTTGTGCTGATCCTGCTGATCTGGACCGGGAGCCGGATGCTTTCCTTCTGGATCCCCCTGCTGGTTGTCTGGCCGGTGTTCTATCTGAACACCAAAAAAGGACTTGATGCGTCTGACCGCGGCATGCTGGAAATGGCAGATGTTTTTGGTATGCATCTGTCCGCGAAGATCCGGACGATTTACCTGCCGCAGCTGAAACCGTATTTCCTGAGCGCTTTTTCTCTGGCTCTGGGCATGTGCTGGAAAAGCGGCGTCGCTGCTGAGGTCATCGGCCAGCCGCTCGGCACGATCGGCAACGGACTGTATCGGTCGAAGATCAATCTGGACACAGCGCGGCTTTTTGCCTGGACGCTGGTCATTGTTCTGCTGTCTGTGTTATTCGAACGGATAGTGGACTGGATTTTAAGTCGCCTGTTGGTTCACAAACCCACGAAATAAATGATAGAAGAGATTGCGGATTTATCATCTGACAGTTCCATATTTCATATGAGCGGATGTGCTGATTACCCGTTTTGAATGAGCAGATGTGACGCATTATCTGTGTTAAAATAATCTGGAGACAACAGCTTGTACCTGAGAGCGGAAAATCTGACAAAAACATATGACGAGCGCACGATCTTTCAGAACCTCTCGTTTGAAATGCAGGAAGGCGGGAGACTTCTGATCACCGGCGCCTCCGGTACAGGCAAGACAACGCTGATCCGTATACTTCTCGGACTGGAGAAGCCCGACAGCGGAAGGGTGGATACGGACCTGCCGCGATCAGGAAAGGGTGCTCTGAGAGCCGGCTGTGTCTTTCAGGATGACAGGCTGGCCGGTGATTTTTCAGCTGTGGAAAATGTGGCGGCCGCTGACGGACTGGACCGTTCCGGCTTTTCCGAGATCCGTCAGATGCTCGTCAGGCTGTTGCCGACTGACAGTATCGATCAGCCGGTCAGGGAACTTTCCGGCGGTATGCGTCGGAGAGTGTGCATCGTGCGTGCCCTGATGTCGGATGCCGGCATCATTATTTTTGACGAACCGTTCTCCGGACTCGATGAGGAGAACAGAAAACGCTGTTTTGAACTGATCCGGGAACAGCAGGGAAATCGGATGCTTATCATGACGGCACACAGCCGGACGGAAGCATACAACGATTTCCGGGAAGTGACGCCTGGTGAAAAAACTCAGGCATCATGATGACAGGTTTTAAGATACATGATGGATCTGTGCAGGATAGATCAGCGCAGGATAGATCTGTAATCGGATAGAATTAAATAACACAGCAATCTTATAGATCACAGTTGATACGACAATGCTGTAAGATAATGAAATAAATGCTGTATGGGAGGAAATATACATGATTACCAATGACGCCAGTCTGGTGGAACTGAAACACAAGATCATCGAAGAGGTGGCACGGCTCGCCTGGGATGGAAATCTCGATGAGGAGCATAAGGAGGCACTGGTCTACAAGCTCTGCCCCGGACCGCTCGCACAGTACCGTTGCTGCGTGTACAAGGACCGTGAGCTCGTCAAGCAGAGAATCCGCCTTTCAGAGGGAAAAAATCCTGTCCCGGGCAGTGATTCCAAAAATATCGTACAGGTTCTGAGTCCTGCCTGCGAGGAGTGCCCGATCTCAGCTTACTCTGTCACAGACAACTGCCGGAAGTGCATGGGCCAGGCCTGCCTGAATGCGTGCAAATTCGGAGCTGTCAGCATCGGTAACCACCGCTCGCACATCGACCCCACGAAGTGCCGTGAGTGCGGCAAGTGCGCACAGGCATGTCCGTATAACGCCATCGTCCATCTGGTAAGACCCTGCAAGAAAGCCTGCCCGGTCGGCGCCATCACCTATGATGAATACGGCATCTGTGTCATCGATGAGGACAAGTGCATCAACTGCGGCCAGTGCATTCACGCCTGCCCGTTCGGTGCGCCGGCGTCCAAGACCTATCTCACAAAGGTCATCGACGAGATCCGTGCCGGTAAAGAAGTCTATGCGATGTGCGCACCGGCGACGGAAGGTCAGTTCGGTGAGGATATCACGATGGCATCGATCCGTAATGCCTGCAAACAGCTCGGTTTCAAAGATATGGCCGAGGTCGGCCTCGGCGGCGATATGACCGCTGCCTATGAGTCGGAAGAGTGGAGCGAGGCAAGAGCCGAGGGCAGAAAAATGACGACGTCCTGCTGCTCTGCGTTTATCAACATGCTTCGGATCCACTTCCCTGACATCTACAAAAATGACATGTCTACGGTTGTCTCCCCGATGTGTGCTGTCAGCCGTTATCTGAAGGCCATCCACCCCGGCTGCGTCACCGTCTTCATCGGACCGTGCATCGCCAAGAAATCCGAGGCTGCTGACAAGAGCGTGCCGGACAACGCTGATTATGTCATGACCTACGGCGAGTTCCGTGCTTTCCTGCGAAGCAGAGATATTACGATCAAGCCGGCGGAGAACGATTATCAGCAGGCAACGATCTTCGGCAAGAAGTTTGCCCGCTCAGGCGGTGTGGCAGGCGCAGTTCTCGAATGCATGAAGGAGCGCGGTGAAGATATATCTGATATCAAGCTGCGTCGCTGCGCCGGCGGAGAGGACTGCCGCAAGGCACTCACGCTGCTGAAGTTCAACAAGCTGCCCGAGGATTTCATCGAGGGCATGGTTTGCGATGGTGGCTGCGTGGGCGGACCGTCCAGACACCGCACGGAGATCGAAACCGTTAAGGCACGTCAGGCGCTGCTGAGCAAGGATCAGGACTGGAAGGTTCTCGAGAACCTGTCAGAATATCCGATGGATAAGTTCTCGATGCGCCGCGACGGCTCGGACGTCGGAAAACTTTGCGGCGGTCTGACGCTGAAACCGACCGAAACTCACTAAGGACTTTTCAATAGATCTACAATACTATATGCGCTGTGGGATTGCCGTGCCTGGTGCGCACGCAATCCCATATGCTTTCAAAATCGCAGACGATCTTTTAGGTGCACCGTTTTATATTTCTGTCTGCAATTCGTGGTACTCATACAATATATACAGGTCTGGAGTAATAGATACATATGCAGAAACTTGCACTGGATGACGAAATTCTCCTCAGCATCGAAAAGCCGGAGCGCTATATCGGGCGTGAGGTGAATTCCGTCGTAAAAAACAAAGCTGACATCTCGATCCGTTTCGCCATGTGTTTCCCCGACGTCTACGAGATCGGCATGTCGCACCTGGGCATTCAGATCCTCTACGATATGTTTAACCGCATGGATGACGTGTGGTGTGAACGCGTCTACTCGCCGTGGCCGGATCTGGACCACATCATGAGGGATAGAAACATCCCTCTTTTTGCGCTGGAATCACAGGATCCCATCCGCGATTTTGATTTTCTGGGCATCACGATCCAGTATGAAATGTGCTATGCGAATATCCTTCAGATTCTGGATCTGTCGCAGATCCCGCTGCACGCGGAGGATCGCGGCGAAGACGATCCGATCGTCATTGGCGGAGGCCCCTGCACCTACAACCCGGAGCCCATCGCTGACTTCTTCGACATGTTCTACATCGGTGAGGGTGAGACGGTCTATCCGCAGCTCTTCGCGCTCTACCGGAAAAAGAAAAACGGTGAGATCAGCCGCAGGGAATTCCTGCGTCAGGCCGCCGGCATCGAAGGCATCTATGTACCGCAGTTTTATCAGGCTTCATATAACGAAGACGGAACGCTGGCATCCTTCACACGGACGGATCCAACGGTCCCTGAAAAAATAACGAAGCAGATCGCCATGGATCTGGATAGCGCACCCTACCCGGACAAACCGGTCGTGCCCTATATTCAGGCCACGCAGGACCGCGTCGTGCTGGAGATCATGCGTGGCTGCATCCGCGGCTGTCGGTTCTGTCAGGCCGGGATGATCTACCGTCCGCAGCGTGAGAAGAGCGCGGAGC